>OGWS01000087.1_pt1 | contig 92537 bp, 104 predicted proteins | sample 1576111 | NCBI WGS metagenome assembly OGWS01 (sample SAMEA3541534, study PRJEB24748) | human gut metagenome | biome: human gut; feature: human-associated habitat; material: faeces | place: China | collected 2012
TCGCTTTATGGCTGACACTGTGAGAAACGTCTCATTTTAATGAAATTTTTTGGCTCGTTTCCCGGAGTTAACTGTGGCGGCTTTTCCTTGCAAACTGTCTGGTGCAATGATAGAATGAGAGCAGATACGGAGCAGTTATAAGTTATAGGCGAGAGAAAACGTTATGACTGTTTTCAGAAAAGTATCACCAGTAACAGATAAACGGAGGAAAAAATTATGAGATTACGCCACATCCGGGGCGCAGAGGAAGCCATTACGAGCAGTCCTTTCGTCATTCAGGAGCCGAAAGAGCATCGTGGCCATTTTAATGAGTTGTTTGGCAATGCAAATCCGATCGAGATCGAGGTTGGAATGGGAAAAGGCAAGTTCATCATGGAACTGGCGCAGAAACACCCGGAGACGAATTTCATCGGCATCGAGCGTTATTCCAGCGTGTTGCTGCGGGCGCTTCAGAAGCGGGAAGAGCTGGAGATTCCCAATATATATTTCATGTGTATGGACGCAAAAGAGCTGGGCGAGATTTTTGCGCCCGGGGAAGTCGAAAAGATTTACTTAAACTTCTCGGATCCGTGGCCAAAGGACCGTCACGCAAAGCGCCGTCTGACTTCACCGGATTTCATGAAGGTGTATGACCAGGTTCTTGCAAAGGACGGCTGTGTGGAATTCAAGACGGATAACCAGGATCTGTTTACCTATTCTCTGGAGGCAATTCCGGAGGCAGGATGGAAAATCGAGGCATTTACCCGAGACCTTCATCACAGCGATATGGCTGAGGGCAATGTCATGACCGAGTATGAGACTAAGTTTTCTGCAATGGGGAATCCCATCTGCAAGCTGATTGCAAGCCGCTAGGCGATGCTGACCGTTGCTGGCATATTGGAGGTCAGGAAATGCCGTGTGCGGCGGAATCAAAAGCGGGCGGACCAAAGCAGAATCTGCAGGATGCAGGCATCTGCGATAAAAATGAGATGCTGTCAGGACCGGATATGTGAGTGAATAAGTCAGATCTGCATATACTATCGGTAAAGAAATGCTGCTGTTCATGGGCAGGAATTTCCTGAGTGGAAAATCCCGCTGCTAAGTGCGCCTGCCGCGAACGGCAGCATAGAAACCGGTGATGCATATGTCAATCAAGAAAAAACTGGTCCGCTGTCTGCGCAGTGCTACCTGCGATAAGGAAGCCTTAAACCGCCGCATTTTAAAATGGCGCAAGTGTTTCAAAGAGGTGGAAAAGGAGCTGAACCGCTGCAAGAAATGCTGACATGCGATATGCAGACGAAAACCTGGATATTGCAGCAGTACAGATGGCAGGAGTCAGATAGCATCCGAGACAGATACACAGGGAAACATATAGCGGAAGAAAAGGAGGAACTATACTATATGGAAAGAAAATTTACATCTGAGAATTTTGAAGCTGAGGTATTAAAATCAGAAAAGCCGGTTCTGGTAGATTTTTATGCAGACTGGTGTGGTCCGTGTAAGATGATGGCACCGGCAGTTGAGGAACTGGCAAACGAGCAGGACGATGTGATCGTCGGAAAGCTGAATGTGGACTTCGCTCCGGAGCTTGCCCGTACCTACAAAGTATTCTCGATTCCTACCCTAATTCTGTTTAAAAATGGAGAAGCCGTGGAAAAACGCGTTGGCGTCCAGAGTAAGGCAGAGCTGGAAATGCTGATAAAATAAGGCTTTTTGCCCCATCAAAAGTCGACCGGAAAAAAAATTGAAAAAAATTTAAAAAAAGTGTTGACTTTTGGTGGGACTTAGGATAGAATAATGAACGTGCCGCTGAGACAGCAACAAACAAGCGGGACAGAAAAAATTAAATAAGCGCCTTTAGCTCAGTTGGTAGAGCAGTAGACTCTTAATCTATTTGTCCAGGGTTCGAGTCCCTGAAGGCGCATTATAAAGGCACTGATTTTGCAGACAGAGAGCTGCGGGGTCGGTGTTTTTTGCTATATAGATTTTGCGGCAGCATTAGAACTGAAATTCAGAAAGGGGATACATTCCAATGAAAATCCTGCACAATCTGCTTGGTATTTTATGTGGCTTTGCGCTGATGATCATCTTACTGATCACTTCGATTGAAGCGGTTACTTACTGGACTCCGGGTTATTACGAAAAAGAATATGCGAAATATGGTGTTTTGCAGGATGTTCATATGGAAATGAATGATCTTTTGGATGTTACGGACCAGATGATGGCATATCTGCGTGGAAACCGGGAAGATCTTCATGTCCCGACTGTGGTGGACGGGCAGCCCCGTGAATTTTTCAACGACCGGGAAATTGCCCATATGGAGGATGTGAGAGGATTGTTTTTGGGTGGACTTGCTCTTCGCCGGATCAGTATTGGGTTGATCGTAGTCTGTGTGGTCCTGCTGTTTGCACGGAAAGCAGATGTGCGCCGGGTGCTGCCGAAAATGATCTGCGCAGGATCAGCCTTGTTTTTTGCAGTGCTGGCGATCCTTGCTGCAATCATATCCACAGATTTCAATAAATATTTTATCATCTTCCATCATATCTTTTTCAATAATGACTTATGGCTGCTGAATCCGGATACGGATCTTCTGATCAATATTGTTCCGGAGCCATTCTTTATGGACACGGCCGCGCGCATTGCCGTAACTTATGGAGTATCTGTTCTTGCAGTATTTGCAATTTGTCTCATTATCCTTTATTATAATGATAGAAGGGGTAAAAAAACGAAAATCTGATGCAGGTTTGCCTGTGAATTGGTTTTCGATCGCATGCCCCAAGATTATAAGAATATCGCCGGACAAGGAAAACACATCCTTGCCCGGCTTTTTGGGAGATAAAACAGAATGAAACGAATACTGACTCTATTACTATGCCTGACTTTGCTCACCGGCATCTCTGCTTCACCGGCACTGGCGGCTCCAGACTGGCCGTCGAATGTTTCGGTGGAAGCGGAAGGCGCCATTCTTATGGATGCCCGTTCCGGAGCCGTTCTTTATGGAAAAAACTTACATGCAGTGTATTATCCGGCCAGCATCACCAAGATCCTGACTGCCCTGATCGTCATTGAGCACTGCAACCTGGATGATGTAGTGACCTTTTCCCATGATGCGATCTACAGTGTGGAGCAGGGAAGCAGCAGTGCGGGAATGGACGTAGGCGACAAGATGACGGTGCGGGATTGTCTGTATGCCATGTTGCTGAAATCGGCGAATGAGGTTGCCAACGCACTGGCAGAGCATACTGCCGGTTCTATCAAAAATTTTGCAGTTTTGATGAATGCCAAGGCAAAGGAACTGGGATGTCAGGAGAGTCATTTTAACAATCCGAGCGGACTGAACGACCCGCAGCACTATACCTCGGCTTATGACATGGCGCTGATCGCGCAGGCCGCTTTTCAGAATGAGACGTTTGTCACCATTGATTCCAGTCTTTATTACGATCTGCCGCCGACCAGACACAATCCGGACGGATTCCGGGTGTATCCGGGACATCGTATGTTAAAGAAAAATGCGCCGCAGTATTATGCAGGCGTGATCGGCGGCAAAACCGGTTATACCACGCTGGCCGGAAATACATTGGTAACGTGTGCGGAAAAAAACGGAATGAAGCTGATCACGGTGATCTTAAATGGTCATCAGACGCATTACAGTGATACCAAAGCCCTGTTGGAGTTTGGATTTGCTAATTTTCAGTCAGTGAACATTGCGGATGCGGACAGCACGTATTCCTCAGTCTCAAATGACATGACCATTGCCGGACTTCCGGCGGCGGACTTGTCTGTGCTGCATATGCAGAAAGAATGCTATGTGACACTGCCGAAAACGGCAGATATTTCGGATGCCCAGTCTTCGATCCGTTATGATCTGCCGGAGTCTGCCCCGTCTGCAGCGGTGGCCCGCATTTCCTATCAGTATAATGACCGTCAGATTGGGGCAAGTTATCTGCTGCACAAGGAGACCGCGGAGGAAACAGAACCGGCCGTTGCAAGCGTTCAGGCAGAAACGAATACGGAAACAGAAACCGGATTGGCAGAGGAAAGCAATGCATCTGTGGGAGCAGGAAGCCGTCAGAGCGCACAGACGGAAAGCGGATTGGAGGCAGAGACTTCGTTTGATCAGGATCCGCTTGCACTTGCCGAAACGGATCCGCTGGCATCTTCCGAAGCCGAAGAAAAGCAAAGTCCTTTTGGAAAGCGCAAGACCGGGTTCCATCTGAATATTCCTCCGGCATTCTGGATCATTGTTGGAGCAGCTGCGGTGGCTGCGATCATTGGTTCCGGACTCCTCACGGCAAAATACCGGATCGAGAAACGGGAAGAGGAAGAGCGCTCCGCGCGCTATGAGCGCCGCAAGCAGCGTCTGCAGGATATTGGCATGACGACCTCGGAATTTGACATGATGCTTCAGCAGAAACGTTCCGATTCCGCGTTAAAGCAGACGAAAGAAAAACACAGACCGAAAAAACATAAATCATTTCTGGACGATCCGAAGAAGCATTATTAAACCGGTTTCATGGTCCACAATAAAAAACTTCCGTAATCTGAGAATAGATCACGGAAGTTTTTTTGTGCGTTTTTGTTTTCGTTTTGCTCGGTTTCGTTCTGCACGTTTTTTGCGGACATCTTCTTTTCGCTGCAGGATCGCCTGTGCGCCTTCTTCGTCCGTCAGCTTTAAGGTTTTTACTACGAATACCGATTCGTCCTCTACTTTTTTCATGCGGATCTTGCCTTTGAGGAATCCATGTTCCGGACAGAGCGCCAGGGCAAAATAGGTTTTCTGGTTTGGTGTAAACCAGCGGACTTTTTTGCGCAGCATACGGCCGCAGCGGTAGCACATCATCTCGGTAACGTTCTTGCTTGCCATGGCTTCTTCTTTGGTGCCAAAGACCCGGGAAACATATTTGGAGTAACCGGGAAAGGTTATGCGGATTTCTTCTTTCCTATTAGAAGGAAGGCGGTAATAATCGACGGACAAAAATGGCAGAATCATCTCTGGTCCTGGCGTGTTTCCAAGCATGGTGAGCAGTTTCCCCGTGTAGTAAGCATCGTCTAAGGCCCGGTGAAAGGGACGCGCTTCCATGAGATGTTGTTCTTCTACGGCAGAGTCCAGGGAAATTCTTGCGTTGTCGCGGCAGAAAAGCCCGTAAAGCTTTTGTACGTCATAATAAAAAAGTGGTTTCGGAAAAGGATTTTCCATGTGGTAAAAATCCATATTTCGCTGCAGTTCTAACAGATCCATGTTTCCCCAGGTACAGAATACGGCATCCTCCCCACACCAGGAAAGAAACTCCGCAGCGGCATCCGGAAACAGGTCGCCATCTTTTTGCAATTCCTTCATATTCATATGGGTTACTTCGGAGATTGCGTGATGCATCTGTGTGTAGACCTGTGGGCGGATGAGCCGGTGGAATTCGCCGGTCATCTGAAATGCTTCATTCAGTTTTACAGCCCCGATTTCGATAATTTCAAAGGGAAAATGCGAAATGGATTTTTCTTTTCCATTTGCGCTCTGATTCCATTCTAAGTCAAATACAATGTAGTTCTTCATAATGGAATTATTATAGCATACCCGCTGCAGTTTGCCTAGGGCGGGAATTTGCTGCTGTTTGCGTAATGCATGAACCGGAATGAAAGAATGCTTCTGTTTGCGTCTTGCAGGAACTTACAGTTTCCTTACAATACGAAAAACAATGCTTTTTTGCGTGCGCAATTTTGCCGGATATAGTATAATTGTAGTAAATGTTATGTTATGGTGCCGGGCACGTATGCGTGCACAGGAACGAAAAATAACGGTGTACAAAGGAGGGATTCTTTATGGCAGGTGGAAACAGCAGCTGGGAGAAGATCCAGCAGGGCGTGAACGATACAGAACGGCTGATTGTCCAGAGAGAGTACAATGCTTCTATGATGAAAGCACGTCAGACTCTGGAATTTATGGTAAAAAATCTGGCAGATCAGGCGGGCATCCTGGATGAGAGCGATTTAAAAAACATGATTGATGCGCTTTATGAAAACCGCTGGATCTCCAAGACCACGTGTGAGAACTATCACAAGATCCGGATGATCGGCAACAAAGCAGCTCATGAGGGCGATGCAAATGCCTACAGCGCGAATCAGGCGTACCACATGCTTTCTCAGGAAATGTACACGTTCGCAGATGAATACCGCAAGACAAGAAAAGGAGAAAAACCGCTCACAAGACCGGTAGTGACGCAGAAATCTTCCAGCCAGTCTTATACTGGCACTACACGAAAGGGTACGGCGGGTACTGGCCGCGCAAATACGGGGAATTCTTCTGGAACAGCACGAAACAGCAAAGGAAACGCAGCTGCCGCAGGCAGAACTTATGCAGGAACACGAAACAGCAGCGCTGCTTCTTCCAGGAGCCGGAGACGTTCGGGAGGCCGGAATGCTTCCTTTTCGTTTTATAATCTGCTGAAGCTTCTGGTACCGGTGCTCTGTATTGTCCTTTTGCTTCTGGTCGTGAAGTTTGTGAAGCCGCAAAGCCAGACAAAGGAAACCGAAGGTCCGACTGCTGTGGAAACCATGGAAACAACGGAAGCTGCGCCAAAAGAGACGGAAAGCACAGGACCGGTTTACCGTACTACGGATGTTTTGAATGTCCGTCCGGAGCCAAGTACTTCTTCGGAGCGGATCGGTCAGCTGAATGCAGGCGTGACCGTGGAATATGTGCGCGCCCACAATGCTGACTGGGCCGTGATCCTCTACAACGGGCAGGAGGCGTATGTGGCAAGCCGGTATCTGCAGGAAGAATAACCATATATTTAACAACATAATTTCTACAGCCTCGCAATGCGATTTCGGCACTTTGACAAAAAAACATCGTTAAAAAAGTGTTATTCTTTCATTTTCACTATGGAGTTTTTGGGGCAAAAGAGTATGATGTTAGCAGAGCGCTTATGACAAATATAATAAAATACCTATAGAATGGATACTTATATATTGAGTATGAGTGCAATCGAAAAGACAAGGAGGAGCAAGATGGATACCGTGATCAAGAGGATATCGGAGATTGAAAAAGCTGCTGTGACCGTCATGGATGATGCCGCTGCACGCAAGAAAGCGTTTGCGGCTGAGATGGAAGAAAAAACAAGGCAGTTCGACCAGACAGCAGATGCCGAGACAGAAAAAAAGGTGCAGGATCTTCGTCAGGAGATGGAAAGCCGGATGAAGTCTGAATTGTCTGAGCAGAAGGCACAGGCTGAGGCGCAGCTTGTACGGATGGAAAAAAATTATGAGCTTCATCATGAAACGTATGTGAAGAAGCTGTTTCAGGAACTAATAAGGGAGTGATCGTATGGGGCTTTTGGCCTACAGCGGGATAACGACAAAGGTGCGGGCAATGGAAAGCCGTTTGCTGACGGAAGAAGAGTTTCGCCAGCTGGCAGAGCAGGAGGATGTCCGCAGCGCGGCAGATTATCTGAAACAGCAGCCAGCGTATGCGGAAGTGTTTGCCGGTCTGGACGATACGAAGCTGCACCGGGGGTATATTGAACAGATCCTGACCCAGTCGGAGTACCGCGATTTTACCAAGCTTTACCGCTTCTCCAGTGTGAAGCAGCGGAAATTCCTGGATCTTTACTTCCGGCATTATGAGGTGGAAGTGATCAAGAAGCTTCTGCGGCATATGCTGGGCGGCAGGGAAGGACAGCCGGATCTGTCGGTGTTCCAGGAGTTTTTTGAGAAGCATTCCAATCTGGATCTCGAAGCACTTTGTAAGGCAAAAAATCTTCCAGAGTTTACCGATGCACTGGGGAAGAGCGCATATGGGGATCTGCTGAGGCAGCTGCTTGATAAGGAACAGAACAGTCTGTTTGACTGTGAGCTGCAGCTGGATCTATTTTATTTTCAGTCTCTCTGGAAAGCGCGGACCAAGATTTTGAGCAAAGCGGAGCGGAAAATCCTGGATGCATGCTATGGAAGCCGCCTGGATATTTTAAATATCCAGTGGATCTTCCGGGCGCGGAGCTTTTACCGGCTTTCCCCGGCGCAGATTTATGCCTTACTGATCCCGGTCCATTACCGGCTGCGTGCAGAGACGGTAAAGCAGTTAGTCGAGGCGGAGGATGATGCGAAGTTTTTTGCCGTATTAAAGGAAACTCCGTATGGAAAACTGGAGACAGAGCAGACCGGCCAGATGCCGGATGTCCAGCTTTTGTCAAAACAGATTTTAGACCAGATTTATGGCAAGACCGGGCGCCGCTATCCGCATTCTCCGGCGGTGCTGGATTCGTATCTGTATTTTAAGGAACAGGAGATGCGAAAGATCGTCACGGCGTTAGAGGGAATCCGGTATGGAATTTCCGCGCCGGAGATCATGGGGCTGATAGCAAAACAATAAAGGAACGCAGTGGGAAGCTTTGGGGTGCAATTTCGGAGGAAGTATTTGGAAATTGCGACCGAAAACGGAGCAGAACGCTGCAGACAGGAGGAATTACTTGTGATAGAAAAAATGAAGTTTTTGAGTATCACAGGTCCGAAGGATGATATTGACCGGGTGGTGGAGCAGTATCTCTCAAAATATGAGATCCAGCTGGAAAACGCCCTGTCGGAGCTTAAGACGGTGGCAAGCCTCAGGCCGTATCTGGAGATCAATCCTTACAAAGCGGAGCTGCAGACAGCAGAAACGCTGATGAAGGAGATTGATGGAACGGCCGGAACCGGGACAAATGTGACACAAAAACTTTCCGTAGAAGATGCCGTTAACACGATCCACAGTCTGGATGAGCAGTTAAAGTCCCTTCGGGCAAAGAAGGAAGCACTGGAGAAGCAGGCATCGGACATGGAGCAGTCCATGGACCGGGTGATCCCGTTTACGGATCTGAATTATGACCTGAAGGACATTTTACATTTTCAGTATATCAAATTCCGGTTTGGACGCATGACGCATGAGTATTACAATAAATTCATGGATTATGTGTACGATACCATCGATACGGTGGTGCACAAATGCCAGGAAGATGCAGAGTATGTGTGGCTGGTGTATTTTGTGCCGGAGCCGCTTTGCGATAAGATCGATGCAATTTACGCATCGCTGCATTTTGAACGGTTTTTCCTGCCGGATGAATATGAGGGAACCCCGGTGGATGCGACCCATGAACTGGAGCATCAGCTTTCCGGAGTCTATGAAGAGATCCGCGGGATCGATGAGCAGTTTCAGAAAGCGCTGGCTGCACAGGCAGACAGCCTCAGAGCCGCTTGCCGGAAGCTGGAAACCTATTCCAGAAATTTCGATGTGCGCCGCCTTGCCGCCTGCACAAAGGATAAGGATCACACGTTTTATATTCTGTGCGGCTGGATGAGCGAGACAGACGCGAAGGCTTTCCGCAAGGAACTGGAAGAGGATGATAAGACCTTCTGTTTCGTGGAGGAAGATCATGGAAACATCATGAGCAAGCCGCCGACCAAGCTAAAGAATCCGAAACTCTTTAAGCCGTTTGAGATGTTCATCCGCATGTACGGACTACCATCGTATGAGGAAATCGACCCGACGGTCATTCTCGGTCTGACTTACTCGTTCTTATTTGGATTTATGTTTGGCGATGCAGGACAGGGCCTGTGCCTGATGCTTGGCGGTTACCTGCTGTACCGGGCAAAGAAGATGAACCTGGCGGCGATCATTTCCTGCTGTGGTTTCTTCTCGACCATTTTCGGATTTTTATTCGGCAGTGTCTTTGGATTTGAGAATATCATACAGCCGCTGTGGCTGCATCCGAAGACAGCGATGACGAACCTTCCGTTTGTTGGAAATTTGAATACCGTGTTTATCGTAGCGATTGCCATGGGCATGGGAATTGTTCTGATGACGATGGTTTTGAACGTCATCAACAGCCTGAGAAGCCATGACACGGAAAAGGCATTTTTTGATACCAACGGCATTGCAGGTATCGTATTCTACGGTGCACTGGCTGTCACGATCATTCTGTACATGAGCGGACATACGCTTCCGGCTACGGCTGTGCTGATCGTGATGTTTGTCCTGCCGCTTCTGGTGATCTTCTTTAAGGAGCCGCTTACGGCACTGGCTGAGAAGCATGCGAAGATCATGCCGGAGGAAAAGGGCATGTTTTTCGTGCAGGGTGTATTTGAATTGTTTGAAGTATGCTTAAGCTATTTTTCCAACACCCTTTCCTTTGTCCGTGTGGGCGCGTTTGCAGTCAGCCATGCAGCGATGATGGAAGTGGTCCTGATGTTAGCCGGTGCCGAGGCGGGAACGCCAAACTGGCTGGTGGTCGTCCTGGGCAACCTCTTCGTGTGTGGCATGGAAGGACTGATCGTTGGCATCCAGGTACTCCGTCTGGAGTATTATGAGCTGTTCAGCCGTTTCTACCGTGGAACCGGGCGGGAGTTTAAGCCGTACGGAAGACAGAATTAGCGGAATTTCCAAAATACCCGGGCTGACAGTACCGGAAAGGACTGAGAGCCGGGACAGCAGAAAACAGACCGCAGATAAAACAACAAAAGATATTCAGAATAAAAAAGGAGAATCAGATCATGACTTTATTAGCAAAAATCACACTGGCAGCAGCATTAATCCTTAGCATTGGAGTTCCGTTTGGCGCGTTTGCGGCAGGAGAGAAGACGAGAGGTCGTTATAAGACCGCCATCGGCGTGAATGTATTTCTGTTTATGGCAACCATTGGCGTGGCTGCGGGACTCATGTTTACCGGTCATGCATTTGCGGCAGAAGAAACTGCCAAGGCAGTCAACAGCGCAGCAGGCTGGGGCTATCTGGCAGCAGCACTTTCCACCGGTATGAGCTGCATCGGCGGCGGTATTGCCGTATCCGCAGCAGCATCTGCCGCACTGGGAGCGATCAGTGAGGACGGCTCCATTCTTGGTAAATCCCTCATCTTCGTTGGTCTTGCCGAAGGTGTCTGCCTGTACGGACTGATCATTTCCTTTATGATCCTTGGTACCCTGTAAGATGAAGATGTATCTGATCAGTGACAACATCGACACCTGGACCGGCATGCGGCTCGCCGGTGTGGAAGGTGCGGTGGTGCACGAAAAAGAGGAATTGAAGGCAGAACTGGATAAGGTCCTGGCCGACAAGACGATCGGAATCGTACTGCTGACAGAAAAATTCGGGCGGGATTTCCCGGAACTGGTCAATGAGGTAAAGTTAAACTATCGCCAGCCACTGTTTGTAGAGATTCCGGACCGTCATGGAACCGGCCGCAAGCCGGACTTTATCACGGCCTACGTCAACGAAGCGATCGGGCTGAAATTATAATGCAAAAAGGAAGGTGACCAATGTGACCACCGAGGAAAAATTACAGCATTTTCTGGACACCTGCATGGAAGATGCCAGGGTTCGCAGCGGACGGATGCTGGATGAATATATGTCCGCACTGGAAAAGACATTTGAGGAACATAAAGCCGATACCCGCAGACGTGAGAAGCTGCAGCTGCAGCAGGAAACGGAGAAGATCGAGCGGGAGATCAACAAACAGCTGGCGGTAGGGCAGATCGATATCCGCCGGATGCTGGGGCAGAAACAGGAAGAATTAAAAGACAAGCTGTTTGTGGAGTTAAAGGATATGCTGGCGCATTACCTGGAGACGCAGGACTACCAGAAGCTTTTGGAGCGCCAGGTGAAACATGCGGTAGAGTTTGCAGGGCAGGATCCGGTGATCATTTACCTGGATCCGGTCGATGAGGATAAAGCAAACCGCCTTGCGCTTCACAATGGAAACGCGGAATTCCGCATCAGCGAGTATTCTTTTACCGGAGGAACCCGGGCGGTAATCCCGTCGCGCCATATCCTCATTGATAATTCCTTCCAGACGAAGCTGGAGGAAGCCAGGGAGAAGTTCCACTTCGACTTAAGCCTGACAGAAGGAGGAAATGGAGATGTCTAAGACGGGTGTGATCTGCGGGATCAACGGCCCGATCGTCCATGTGAAAGGGGACGCGGGCTTTACCATGAATGAGATGGTCTATGTAGGCCATGAGAATCTGGTGGGCGAAGTCATCGGCTTAAAAGCCGGGGATACCATTATCCAGGTTTACGAGGAGACAGCCGGGATCCGTCCGGGTGAGCTGGTAACAGGAACCGGTGCGCCGGTGTCCGTTACCCTGGCACCGGGCATCCTGACCAATATTTTTGATGGAATTGAGCGGCCATTGAGCGAGATCGCGAAAAGTGGCGGCGCGTACATCAGCCGCGGTGTGAATGTCAGCGCGCTGGATAACGAAAAGAAGTGGAAGACCCACATCACCGTGAAAAAAGGTGACCGGGTATACGGGGGCACGATCCTTGCGGAGGTGCCGGAGACTCCGGCAATCCTTCATAAGGTCATGGTGCCGCCGGATAAGGAAGGCTATGTGCTGGATGTGGTGGAAGATGGGGAATACACGATCAACGATCCCCTGGTAACGATCCAGCATCTTGACGGAACCGAGGAAAAACTGACGATGACCCAGAAATGGCCGATCCGTGTGGCAAGACCGACGGCGAAGCGTTTCCCGGCAACCCAGCCGCTTGTGACCGGCCAGCGTATCCTGGATACGCTGTTTCCGCTGGCAAAGGGCGGCACGGCGGCAATTCCGGGCGGATTTGGTACCGGAAAGACCATGACCCAGCATCAGATCGCAAAGTGGTCGGATGCGAACATCATCATTTACATTGGCTGTGGTGAGCGCGGAAACGAGATGACACAGGTTCTGGAGGAATTCTCCGAGCTGATCGACCCGAAGACCGGAAATCCGCTGATGGACCGCACTACCCTGATCGCGAACACGTCCAATATGCCGGTGGCAGCCCGTGAGGCGAGCCTGTATTCTGGTCTGACGCTGGCAGAGTATTACCGGGATATGGGCTATCATGTTGCGATCATGGCGGATTCCACCTCCCGTTGGGCAGAGGCTCTGCGTGAGCTTTCCGGACGTCTGGAGGAGATGCCGGCGGAGGAAGGCTTCCCGGCATATTTGGCATCGAAGCTGTCTGCCTTTTATGAGCGTGCCGGTATGATGCAGAATTTAAACGGAACTGAGGGAAGCGTGACGATCATCGGTGCGGTATCGCCGCAGGGCGGTGATTTCTCCGAGCCGGTAACGCAGAATACCAAGCGTTTCGTGCGCTGCTTCTGGGGTCTGGATAAGAGCCTGGCTTATGCGAGACATTTCCCCGCTATTTCTTGGCTGACCAGTTATTCCGAGTATTTAAACGACCTTGGTCCGTGGTACACGGAGCATGTCGATAAGAAGTTTGTGGACTACCGCAACCAGATCGTCTATCTGCTGTCCCAGGAGAGCAGTCTGATGGAGATCGTGAAGCTGATCGGCGGCGATGTCCTGCCGGACGACCAGAAGCTGATCCTGGAGATCGCCAAGGTGATCCGCGTGGGCTTTCTGCAGCAGAATGCCTTCCACAAGGACGATACCTGCGTCCCGATGGAGAAGCAGTTTAAGATGATGGAGATCATTCTGTACCTGTACCGGAAGTCCCGTTCCCTGATCTCGATGGGCATGCCGATGTCAGTATTAAAAGAGGATCCGATCTTTGACCAGGTCATTGCCATCAAGTACGATGTGCCGAACGATAATCTGGCAATGCTGGATGACTATAAAAAGAAGATTGACGCCTTTTATGACGGCGTCATCGAGCGGAATGCATAGGAGGGCTGTGATATGGCAATTGAATATTTAGGTTTGAGTGCGATCAACGGCCCCATGGTAGTGTTAGAGGGTGTTTCCGGTGCGGCTTACGACGAGATCGTGGAGATGACGGTCGACGGAAACAAACGGAAGCTGGGTCGTATCATTGAAGTATACGAAGACAAGGCGGTAATCCAGGTTTTTGAGGGAACCGAGGGCATGGGATTGAAAAATGTCCATACCCGCCTGACCGGTCACCCGATGGAGCTCGGTGTTTCGGAGGAAATGCTGGGTCGTACCATGAACGGAATCGGCGTGCCGATCGACGGACTGGGCGAGATCTTGCCGGAAAAGATGCTGGATGTCAACGGAAAGCCGTTAAACCCGGTGACCCGTGAGTACCCGCGTAACTACATCCGTACCGGAATCTCTGCGATTGATGGTCTGATGACCCTGATCCGCGGTCAGAAGCTGCCGATCTTTTCCGGCAACGGACTTCCGCATGACCAGCTGGCGGCGCAGATCGTGCAGCAGGCATCGTTGGGCGATGATTCCGACGAGCAGTTTGCGATCGTTTTTGCGGCCATGGGCGTGAAACACGATGTGGCAGAATTTTTCCGCCGGACGTTTGAGGAGAGCGGTGTTTCCTCCCACGTGGCGATGTTTATGAACCTGGCAAATGACCCGGTGGTCGAGCGTCTGATCACGCCGAAATGTGCGCTGACTTTAGCGGAATATCTGGCATTTGAGAAGAACATGCACATCCTGGTCATTTTGACGGATATGACTTCGTTTGCAGAGGCGATGCGTGAGGTGTCCTCTTCCAAGGGCGAGATCCCGTCCCGAAAAGGCTTCCCGGGCTATCTGTACAGCGAACTGGCAGCGCTTTATGAGCGCGCCGGAATTGTAAAGGGTGTGAACGGATCCGTGACCCAGATCCCGATCCTGACCATGCCGAACGATGACATCACCCACCCGATCCCGGACCTGACCGGTTACATTACGGAAGGTCAAATCGTTCTGGACCGGGAGTTAAACGGTCAGTCGGTTTACCCTCCGATCAACGTGCTGCCGAGCCTGTCTCGTCTGATGAAGGACGGCATCGGCGAAGGCTACACCCGTGCGGATCACCAGGCAGTGGCAAACCAGCTGTTTTCCTGCTATGCCAAGGTGGGCGATGCGAGGGCGCTGGCATCCGTCATCGGCGAAGATGAGCTGTCCCCGCTGGATAAAAAATATCTGGTCTTTGGCCGGGAGTTTGAGCACCGCTTTGTCGGACAGGATCCCCATGATAACCGGAATATCATAACCACCTTGAACATTGGCTGGCAGCTTCTCGGACTTTTGCCAAAAGCGGAGCTCGACCGGATCGATACGAAGATCCTGGATCAGTATTACCGGCCGATGAAGCTGGATGAGAACGGGGATCTGGTGGCTGAGGAAACAGAAAAGAGCGCGGTGGCTGGCACGGTCGTGACACCAGCCCAGGTCGAAACAGCGCGGCAGTAAGGGGGAATCTGTATGAATCCGAATACCTTTCCTACCAAGGGCAATTTGATTTTAGCGAAGAATTCCCTTGCCCTGGCGAGCCAGGGTTACGAGCTGATGGATAAAAAGAGGAATATCCTGCTTCGGGAACTGATGGGTCTGATCGACCAGGCAAAGGATATTCAGGCAGAGATCGATACCACGTTTACAGAAGCCTACAGGGCGCTCCAGAAAGCCAATATTGAGCTCGGCATCGGTTTTATCCAGGATATCGCCGCGACAATTCCGGTGGACGATACCATCAGGATCAAGACAAGGAGCATCATGGGAACGGAAATCCCGCTGGTGCAGCATGAACCGGTGCCGTTGACACCGGGCTACGCTTTCGCAAGCACCAGTCCGGCGCTCGATGAGGCCCGGATGCATTTTGAGAAGGTGAAGGAGCTGACGGTAAAGCTTTCCATGGTGGAAAATTCCGCTTACCGGCTGGCGTCCAGCATCCGCAAGACCCAGAAGCGGGCCAATGCATTAAAGAATATCACCATACCGACGTACCAGAATCTGGTTACGACCATCGGCAATGCGCTGGAGGAGAAGGACCGTGAGGAGTTCACGAGGCTGAAGGTGATTAAACGTACAAAAACAGGATAAGACTTCACAGAAATTGTGAACTGTGATAAAATATAGGTCAACTGGGGGTTCAAAATAAGAACCCCTTTGACATTTACCACAGGAAGTGAGGTCAGAATTTTGACAACTGGAAATACAAAAAGAAATTGGAAAAGAAAAGTACAGTGCGTGAGTGCGGCGCTTCTCATGGCTGGTCTTCTGGCGGGATGCGGCGCAGCCCAGACGGCAAACCAGGCAGAGAGCGAAACCACCGAGGAAAACCTGGTTCTTATGGAAGAGACCTTGCCGCAGACTGCCGCAGATGAAACAGTCATGGCGCTTTCACCGGATGGTCCGCTGCTTCCCTCTGTAGAGGGCGTGGATGCGGAATACAGTGAACCGATCCCGGATTACCTGCGCATCGGTGAGAAACATCCGATCGTTTTAAAGCTGCAGCAGCGCCTGATGGATTTAGGCTTTATGGATAACGATGAGCCGACCGATTATTATGGTGAGGTAACCCAGAGTGCGGTCAAGATCTACCAGCGTCAGAACCAGCTGGCGCAGGACGGCATCATCGGCCCGGATACCCTGGAGGCGATCCTTTCCCCGGATGCCAAGTATTATGCGGCGCAGAAGGGCGATGAGGGTACCGATATCACCCGGATCCAGAGCCGTCTGTATGAGCTGGGCTATCTGGCAAGCGACAGTCAGGTGACCGGCAGCTTTGGTGACGCGACCGAAGAAGCGGTCATGAAGATGCAGAGTGTCAATGGTCTGGACCAGGATGGTAAAGTCGGCAGAAAGACCATGAACCTTCTTTACAGTGAAGATGTGAAGGCAAACATGCTGGCATACGGCGAGAAGAGTGATCTGGTCCTGGCGGCGCAGAAGCGCTTAAAAGAGCTGGGCTATATGACCACGGAGCCGGACGGCAGCTACGGAAACGATACGATCATTGCGGTAAAACAGTTTCAGTCCCGGAATGACCAGGTTGTGGATGGTTACCTTGGACCGGCAACCCGTGTCGCATTGAACAGCTCGGATGCGGTTCCGAACGGCTTAAGCCTGGGTGATAGCGGCGATAATATCCAGCGTGTCCAGAACCTGTTAAGCAAGTTAGGCTACTTAAAATCTGCAAATGTAACTGGCTATTACGGTGAGGTGACGGAGAATGCAGTCAAGCTGTTCCAGCGCACCAACGGACTGAGTGCGGATGGTACGGTCGGCGTCATGACCATGGCGAAGCTGACTGCAGGGGATGCCAAGAAGGCACCGGCACAGCCGAAGACCAGCACCAGCAAGAACAACAGCAAAAATAATACGACCAGTGGCGGAAGTAAGAAGGGAAGCTCCGGAAGTACTTCGGTTCCGAATACCGGCGGAGCCAGCGGCGGTGCAAGTGCCCTCATTGCAGTGGCAAGCTCCAAGCTTGGCTGCCCGTATGTATGGGGCTCTAAGGGACCGAACTCGTTTGACTGCTCTGGTTTCGTATACTGGTGCTTAAACCAGGTAGGTGTGCGCCAGAGCTACATGACTTCCTCTGGCTGGAGAAATGCCGGAAGATATACCAGAATCAGCAGCTTCTCAAGTCTGCGTGCCGGAGACATCATCGTAGTAAGCGGCCATGTCGGAATCGTGGCAGGCGGCGGAACCGTAATCGATGCTTCCTCCGGTAACGGTAAGGTGGTACACCGTTCCTTAAGCTCCTGGTGGGCAAATAACTTCATCTGTGGATGGAGAATCTTCTAAAATAACAGGAATAACAGGATCGAAAAGCCAGAAATCAGGAAATGGGTTTCTGGCTTTTGTATTGTTCCAAATAAAAAACTTTTGGAAAAAATAATTGACAAATTAAAAAATGGGACTATAATGGCAGTTATTCAAAGCGTTGACATCCCATCAGTCTCTACGAAAATACTGACTGAGGATTGAAACAAACAAATGCGACGAACAGGACAAGGCTTTTTTGCCAGAACCGTTTTCAGAGAGCTTCCGGCCGGTGTGAGGAAGCAGCGGGGCAAAGAGGTTATCCCCTGCAAGCAGCTTGTCTGAAATGCAAACATAGTTTGTGTGTTATGCTTTGTGCAACACATGAGCAGCAACGCTCCGGTGATACCGGACGTTAAGCGAAAGTAAGACGGGACGGAAACCCACCGTTAACCGGGCGCGTATTCCTCCGGACTGAGAGACGGAAGGATATGGTCAGAGTGGCTGGCAGTATGTCAGCAAGGGAAGTGGTAACGCGGAGCGCATCCGGTAATATTGTGGTAACTATGCCTTCGTCTTCCTGCAGAAAAAGTTCTGCGGGGAGACGGAGGCTTTTTTGTTGCGATACATTCACAGGAAAACTGCAGGTGGCTGCTTCTGTGGCTGCGTCGCACATCAGAGATTCATCCGCGGTCTGTTTGCTGATTTCCCGCGTTGCATAGTTTTGAGAGGAGAGAACAATTATGAATACACTTGTTATTGTTTTGATCGCAGCTGTGTGTCTCTTCTGTGGATACACATTTTATGGCCGCTGGCTTGCAAATAAATGGGGCATCGATCCAAAGGCGAAGACCCCGGCTGTTGCTTTAGAAGATGGACAGGATTACGTGCCGACTGACGGCTGGACCGTTTTTGCACATCAGTTTTCCTCTATCGCAGGTGCAGGTCCTGTCACCGGTGCCATTCAGGCAGCAGCATTTGGCTGGGTTCCGGTTCTTCTGTGGGTCATCCTCGGAGGCATCTTCTTCGGTGCAGTAACCGACTTTGGCGCCCTGTATGCCAGTGTAAAGAATGAAGGCAAGTCCATGGGTCTTCTGATCGAGAAATACATCGGCAAGACCGGACGGAAGCTGTTCCTTCTGTTTTGCTGGCTCTTTACCCTGATCGTTACCGCTGCTTTCGCTGATATGGTTGCAGGCACCTTCAATGCTTATGCCGTAACCGATGGAGTCGCTTCTTTATCTCCGGCAGCACAGACGAATGGTGCAGCAGGTTCCATTTCCCTGATGTTCATCGTGTTCGCTATGGTATTCGGTTTGATGCAGAAACATCTTCACCTGAGCGGATGGAAAGAAACACTGGCTGGACTGGCATGTACCGTTGCTGCTTTTGCAGTCGGTATGGCGTTCCCGCTGGTTGCCGGTAAGGACACCTGGTCTTATCTGACCTTTGCTTATATCTTCCTGGCAGCTGTTATGCCGATGTGGCTTCTGATGCAGCCGCGTGATTTTATGACGACCTTTATGTTTGCAGGAATGATCGTCGGTGCCGTTGTCGGTCTGGTGGTTGCACATCCGACCATGAACCTTCCGGCTTACACCGGATTTAAGAATGCCAAAATGGGAGATATGTTCCCGATCCTGTTTGTAACGGTTGCTTGTGGTGCGGTTTCCGGATTCCACAGTCTGGTTTCCTCCGGAACCTCTTCCAAGACAATCTCCAATGAGAAAGATATGCTGAAGGTTGGTTATGGTGCCATGGTATTGGAGAGCCTGCTGGCTGTTCTGGCTCTGTGTGTTGCCGGCGCGGCAGCTGCAGCAGACGGTACCGCAGCAACCGGAACCCCGTTCCAGATCTTTTCTGCAGGCGTTGCCGGATTCCTGGAGATGTTTGGCATCCCGGTTTATGTAGCGCAGTGCTTCATGACCATGTGTGTTTCCGCACTGGCATTGACCAGCCTGGATTCTGTAGCACGTATCGGACGTATGTCCTTCCAGGAGCTGTTCTCCGTTGACGATATGGAGCATGCAGAGAGCTGGAGAAAACTGTTATGCAACAAGTACTTCTCAACCGTCGTAACCTTGGCCTGCGGCTTTATCTTAACCAAGATTGGTTACTCCAACATCTGGCCGCTGTTCGGCAGTGCAAACCAGCTGTTAAGCGCCCTGGTACTGATCACCTTATGTGTATTCTTAAAGGTAACTGGCAGAGAGAACAAGACCCTGTTCCCGCCGCTCATCATCATGCTGTGTGTAACCTTTACTGCCCTGGTTGAGAGAACCATTGCACTGATTCAGGCATTCGGCGCAGGAACTGCAGTCTTTATGGTAGAAGGATTACAGCTCATCATTGCAATCCTACTGATGGTTCTGGGTGTCATCATTGTGTATACATCCGGGAAAGAGTTGTTTGAAAAGAAAAATGTAAAGAATACGCAAGTAAAACATGCGTAGAAGCTGCATCCATGATCCACAGACAAGATTACACCAGATATTATGAATAAATTTGCGAAATAAAAAAAGTCCAGAGAACGATAACGGTAAAGTGTCGTTTTCTGGACTTTTTTGTGTGTTGTATACAGATTTTTCATGACATCTCGTATGCTAAAAAGCTTTAAGCTGTCTTGACCGGGAATCCCACGCGCACCTTAAACAGATCCCCGTCGATCAGGATCTCAAAGGTTCCGCCCTGAAGCTTTGTCAGGCTCTGGGCGATGGAAAGACCAAGACCGCTTCCCTCGGTAGTGCGGGAAACATCGCCGCGGACGAAACGCTCGGTGAGTTCTTCCCCCTGCACGTTTAACGGGTTTGCAGAGATGTTTTTGATCGTGAAGTAAACCTTGTCGTCGTTCTGTTCCAGATCGGTGTAGACGCGGGTGTGTTCCATCGCGTATTTGAATGCGTTGTTGTAAACATTTTCGAGGACACGCCACAGATGGCGGCCGTCTGCCTCAATGAGGATGCTGCTTTCCGGAAGCGTGGAAACCAGTTCCAGATTACGGGTGGCAAATTTCTCTTCAAATTCTCCGTTGGTCTGCCAGATCATCTCGACCAGATCGAGGGTTGTCATCTCCAGCTTGACGTTGCCGGAGCTTGCTTTGGAGGCCTCGACCAGGTCTTCGGTCAGGTTCTTCAGCCGTTGGGACTTCTGGTCCAGGACTTTTAAGTATTCCTGAGCCCGTTCGCCTGGAATCTGTTCCCGTTTTAACAGGTCTACATAGTTAATAATAGAAGTAAGCGGTGTCTTAATGTCGTGGGAGACGTTGGTGATCAGGTCGGCTTTTAAACGCTCACTTTTCACCTGCTCCTGAAGGGCACGCTCCAGTCCGGTTCCGATGCTGTTGATCATGTTGCCGACTTTTAATTCCTTGCCATCGAGTCCGGCCAGATTCATCTGGTAGCTGGTATCGCCGCCTGCAATTTTTTCAATCGCATCTGCGATCTGGTCTTCCTGACGGGACTGCAAAAACAGACGGTGGAAGGTCTGATAATCCAGAATGACCACGAACAGGAAGCCGAGAATGCCAATAAGCTGTGCAGCGGTATGGGAACGGAAGCATACGCAGATAAAAATAATGCTGATTCCCAGCGTCTGTGCGGCAATAAATGCAAGAAACAGGCAGAACAGTCTTCGGGAATAAGTCCGGTCCGCAAAGTACAGATTCAGATTTTCCTGCACGTGATGGAGCATACTGTTGCTCCAGAGCTGGCGGCTCTTATAACGCCGCAGCATACTGAATGCACCGACCATGCAGCAGCCGTAAACGATCATGGCACGCAGCATCCGCTCAGAAAAACTCCAGGCATCGCTCTGTGTTATCAGGTGGATTAATGGGTAGCCAATTTTTTCTGCGAGGAACAGCATGAACATGGTACTGACAGCGGTCAGAAGAATGCCGCTTTCGGTGGTGATCATATCGAAACCGTGCAGATATGGATTGGTGCGCTCTTCCGTGCGGTATCCGGATACCAGGATCAGGTAATATAAGGTGACCAGGCAGCCGATGATACCAAGCGCCAGACCAAACATGGCTTCTACGAAACGTCCGCGCAGGTGCCGGTAATCAGCGGCCTGTTTGGCGTAGCTGTCGTCGGCATCGTAGTGGGTATCGACGGCAACCGTCATATGGTAGCGGTCTGCATCGTTTACATTCAGCTGTTCCAGCTGGGACATGACATTTTTCGGAAGTTCATCCAGATTGTTGTCGATGAGAATGGAACTGCTGTCTACCGAGCAGTAGCGTCCCATGGATTTTAGCTGGGCATCGGTCAGGTCGCCGACATTGGAATACTCAGAAACTACGGTGTCATCGTCCAGATAGGTGATCCGAAATTTGAAATTGGATGGATTGGAGAGCAGCCGGTAGTTTACAATGTAGTATTCGCTCAGACAGTTTAACACTTCTTTGGAAAGATCCAGGAGAGAGGAAAAGGCGTCGCCCGGCTCTTTTAATGTGGCATTGGGATCGTAGGCACGCCAGTATACGACCTGATCCCTTGCCGTGGAAGCATCGTCATAGATGAAAAGGTCGTTGACGACTTCAAACTGATCGTTTAAATAAAATCCTTGGCTTTTGGCATAGCGCAGGACTTCTTCCAGGGTATAGGTGATCTCCGGACCGTTGTCGCGGCTGACAGCAAACATTTCTTTGGAAAGATCCAGGCTGCCGTCAGTCTCGAATACGTCCCGGTAGGCAACGTATTTGAAAACGTGGTCCAGATCTTCCTGGAAATGATCCCGGAAGGCGGCAGAGTCATCGTAGCGGCGGTCCAGGATCCAGGAGAGACCAGAGCCGATGCTGGTGTTTAAGTACATGACACTGATGGAAAGCACCGCCATAAACAAAAACAAGATGTGCAGGAATACTGCAATGTTTTTCTTGATCCGCATGGAATAATCTTTTAGTCTCATGGGCGGCTCCTACTGTTTCTCAATCTTGTAACCGACACCCCAGACTACCTTTAAGTAGCGCGGTTCCCGCGGGTTGATCTCGATTTTTTCGCGGATATGGCGGATATGTACGGCGACGGTGTTGTCTGCGCCGATGGCTTCTTCGTTCCAGATCTGCTTGTAGATCTCGTCGATGGAGAAGACTTTTCCGGCGTTTTTGGTCAGCAGCAGAAGAATGTTGTACTCGATCGGAGTCAGTTTGATGGGCTCATCATCGACAAATACTTCCTTGGTGTCATCGTTGATGGTGAGTCCGCCGCATTTGTAAATGTTTTCGTTGCTGCCCTGGTTCATGTTGCCAAGCTGGGTGTAGCGGCGCAGCTGCGATTTGACCCGGGCCACCAGTTCTAACGGGTTGAACGGTTTGGAAAGATAGTCGTCCGCACCGATGTTTAAGCCGAGGATCTTGTCGGAATCCTCGGATTTCGCGGAGAGGATGATGATGGGAATGCTGCTGGTCTCCCGCACCTTTAACGTGGTACGGATGCCGTCCAGTCCTGGCATCATGACGTCGATGATCATCAGATCGGCGTGTTCGGTCTCTAAAATTTTTAAGGCATCGTAGCCGTCGTAGGCTTTTAAGATGCGGAAGCCTTCTCCGGTTAAGTAAATATCTATCGCATCGACGATCTCTTTGTCGTCGTCACATACTAAAATGGTCTGCATGGAGTCCTCCTTTGATGTGGGATGCAGATGCCTGCATCCGGTTTTGCTGCCGGAGTCTTGTGACCTGGCAGCGGTGTTTCTTTAAGTATATATCAAAAAGGGTCTTACCGCAATCGGCAAGACCCTCTTCTTTTTAACCTACTGGTAATCACATACATTCAGCCAGCTTTGAAGCAGTTCCTTTTCTTCCGGACGTTTCTTCGTGAGCTGTGCCGCAGCTACCAGAGGCAGCCACTGCTGTACATAGCGTTTGGCGGTACTGGTCTTTTCACAGAAGAGATCCATGTACTTTTCCGCTGCTGCCTGATCGGTCAGGCAGAACAGAAGATAGGTTCTGGCTACATCTGCGCTGGCATTGCCCTGGGCTGCGTGAACCCAGTCAACCACATACATGGTGCCGTCTTCTTTTACGATGATGTTGTCCGGCTGGAAGTCTCCGTGGCACAGTTTGGCGTGCTTTGGAGTGCTGTCAAGGCGGGTAAGAAGATCGTAACGGTTGACGGGATCTAATTCTTCCATCTCAGAGATCTGCCGCGCCATTTTGTCTTTTAACTTGTTCAGTAATGGACAGGTCTTGGAATGAATCATCAGCTGCAGTTCAACCATCTGATTCAGATATTCGTCGCGCTTATCCGGGTTCTCCGCCATAAGCTCTTTGAGTGTCTTACCTTCGATGTAGTCCCTGGTAATGGACCAGCAGCCGTCTTCCTCGACAGAAACTGCCTGGATGGACGGGATGTTGATGCCGCCAATGGCTTCAACACGTGCGTTGATCAAAGCTTCGTTTAAAACCTCTGCTTTTGGGAAGCCCTTGCAGAACACTTTTACCGCTTTATCGCCATCGCGATAGACACTTTTGGTCGCGTTTTTGGATATTAACTCTCTTGCCATACGAAACTCTCCTTCCTTATTTATGATGCTGATGCTTGCCGACAGGTTGATAACCGGATCACCAGGTAGGCTGTACGTAACGGTTACTGCATTTTCACAATTACGTCGGTTCCTATTTTACTACAAAGCTGGAAGAATGTCACCAACTTTTTGATAATTATTTAACGAAATATTAGACGTATTATTTCTTTTGCACAGGAGCTGTCTGGTGCTGAAAGAAGCCGTTTGCCAAAGCAGCGTCTCAGGAGAAGCGGAGAATCGCAGTTCCGTATGCCGGAAGCGGCAGGGATACGGAGTATGGCTGTCCATCGCATTCGGATTTTACGGCCTTGAAAACAGGAGCTTTTTCGCCTGTTTTGTAGGCACCGTGATCATTATCCAGGATCAGCGTATAATTGCCGCGCTTCGGAACGCCGACCCGGTAATCCGGACGGGCCACCGGAGTAAAGTTGCATACGAACAGCAGGCTCTTTTTGTGGTTTCTCGCATAGCGCACAAAGCTGTAGATGCTGCGGTCACCGTCGTTGGCATTGATCCAGGAGAAGCCGTCCCAGTCATCGTCGGCTTCATAAAGTGCCGGATATTTCTGATAAATATGTAACAGGTCCCGCACATAATGCTGCAGGTTGCTGTGCAGATCTTCCTCGGTCAGGTGCCAGTCCAGGCTGACCTTTTCGTCCCACTCGTGGAGCTGACCGAAATCCTGTCCCATGAAGAGAAGCTTTTTGCCCGGATGCCCCAGCATAAAGGTGTAACCGGCTTTCAGGTTTGCAAATTTATCTCCGAAGAGACCCGGCATCTTGTTGATCATGGAGCATTTTAAGTGAACGACTTCATCGTGGGAGAGTACCAGGATAAAGTTTTCGCTGTTAAAGTAGGTAAGACCGAAGGTCATCTTGTGGTGGTTGAATTTGCGGAAGTACGGGTCCAGCTTCATGTATTCAAGGAAATCATGCATCCAGCCCATATTCCACTTGAAGGTAAAGCCCAGTCCGCCTTCCTTCGGATCATGAGTGACAAGAGGCCATGCAGTGGATTCTTCAGCAATGACCATGGCACCGTGACCGCGCTGCACGACAATGCTGTTTAAATGGCGGAAAAATTCGATGGCTTCCAGGTTTTGGTTGCCGCCGTACTGGTTGGCAACCCATTCGCCGTCTTTGCGGCCATAGTCCAGATAGAGCATGGAGGCAACCGCATCGACACGCAGACCGTCTACATGGAACTGCTCGATCCAGTAGAGCGCGTTGGCGATCAGGAAGTTGGAAACCTCGTGCTTTTCATAGTTGAAAACTTTGGTGCCCCAGTCCGGATGCTCGCCTTTTCGTGGGTCCGGGTACTCAAAGAGGGGCTGTCCGTCGAAGTCTGCAAGACCGTGTGCATCCCGCGGGAAGTGTGCCGGCACCCAGTCCAGAATGACGCCGATGCCTTTTTTGTGCATGTAGTTGACAAAATATTTAAACTCCTCCGGCGTGCCGTAACGGGAGGTCGGGGCATAATAGCCGGTTACCTGATAACCCCAGGAGCCGTCGTAAGGATGTTCGGCAATACCCATGAGCTCCACGTGGGTGTAGCCCATGTCTTTGACGTAAGCGGCGAGCTCTGCGGCTGCCTCTTTATAGGTATAGTAACCATCTTTTTCCGGGCGGTTTTTCTTTTTCCAGGACCCCAGATGCACCTCATAAATGCTCATGGCCGCTTCACGCGGATTGGTGCTTTCCCGTTTCTGTATCCAGGAAGCATCGCTCCAGCGGAAGGAGTCGTGAAAGGCGGTGATGGAAGCTGTACCAGGCCGGTATTCTGCGTACTGGGCAAAAGGATCGGCCTTGAAGATGACTTTGCCGGTCTGGGTCGTGATGGCAAATTTATAAAGCTCTCCCGGCTTGATGCCTGGAATGAAACGTTCGTAAATACCGGAGGTTTCCAGTACCTGCATCGGGCAGGCATCCGGATCCCAGTTGTTGAAGTCGCCCACAACACTGACGGATGCGGCATGAGGAGCCCAGACCGCAAAATAATAGCCGTCTTTCCCCTCATAGGTTTTCGGGTGTGCACCGAGCTTGTTATAGATCTCATAGTGGGTGCCTTCTCCGAAGAGATAACGGTCACCGGCGGTGATAAAGCCGGTTTCCGTCTGCTTTTTCTTATCTCTGACTGCCATAAGGTTAGTCCTCCCTGATCTTTAGGACAACACTGCTGTTGCCCGGTAATGTAAGGTTTAATTTCCCGTTCTCAACTGGAATGATGGAACTGTCCATCAGATTTTCGGCCTTGGAGGCATGCAGCGGGACCGGAACGGAAAGGTGGCTTTCCTGGTCGTCACTGTTGGATGCGGTAATGCAGATGCTTCCCTGTGCGTGTCTTGCAAATGCATACTGCCGGTTGGTCAGCAGAAGCTCCTGGTAGCGTCCGCCATGGAATTCCGGGTTTTCCGTGTGGATACGGGCCAGCTTTGTGATCAGGTCTGTGAGGTCACAGTGCTTTGCCTCGCCTTCCTCCAGTGTGATGCAGGGCCTGAGCGCAGCATCGCTTTCCCGGGTGCGGGTGCCGGTGAGTTCCCATTCCCCGCCATAATAAATAGAAGGAATGCCCGGAAGGGTAAAGAGCAGTGTCCATGCTAACGGAAGATGTGCCTTTTTATTTAATTTGCTGGCAATGCGGTTTTCGTCGTGATTGTCCAGGAAGGTGTAGAGCTTTGTGCCGATGGTCTCCAGCCTCCGCACATTGTGGGCGATCTCGAAGAAGTTGTGGTCGTTGAGTCCGGAATACAGACTCTTATGTAATTCGTAGTTGGTGACGGAATGGAGCATGCCGTCATTGACCCAGCGTCCGTATTCGCCGTGAATGACCTCGCCCATAAGCCAGAAGTCCGGCTTCATGGAAGCGGTCTGGGAACGCATTTCCTGCATGAATCCGAAATCCATGACATTGGCGCAGTCTAAGCGGATGCCGTCGATGCCGAATTCAGAGATCCAGAAGCGGATGACATCGAACAGATACTGTTTTACCTCCGGGTTCTGCAGGTTTAAGCAGGGAAGTTCAAAATGTCCCTGCCATGCCTCGTAACCGAAGCCGTCGTTGTAAGGGCTGTTCCAGCCAAAGTTGACACCCTTATACCAGCCGCAGTAGCGGGACTGTTCCCGGTTCTTCTGAATATCCTGAAAGGCGAAAAATTCCCGGCCGGTATGGTTGAACACTCCGTCCACCACAACCTTAATGCCTGCTTTGTGGCAGAGCTCTGTGAAATGACGGAAGCCTTCATTGGTGCCAAGACGGCGGTCTACGAGGCGGTAGTCACGGGTGTCGTATCCATGGGAGGAGGACTCAAAGAGCGGTCCGATGTAAAGTGCGGTGCAGCCTAACGCTTCCATATGGGCAACCCATTGGTCCAGTTCAGGGAAGCGGTCGGCTACGGCGTCTTCGGTGTTGGCGAAGGGTGCCCCCAGCATACCAAGCGGATAAATATGATAAAACACTGCTTTTTCATACCATGATGCCATAGATAACAAGTCCTCCTGTTGTAATTTTTCGTGTGAAAATCGTAACTGTCCAGTACCTTCACAGTTACTAAAACTCTAAATTCTCCAGCAGCTTGAAGCGCCGGAGCAGAAACTGATAGCGGAGCCAGACCGCGTTCAGCTCGTAGATACAGCAGTCGATCAGCGGTGGGTCCGTCACCTGGTCGAACTGGTTTAATAAGGATTCCATTTTGTGCTGTGTCTGGTGGATCTCGGCTTTCAGTCTTACATTTTCACGCGCCGCAGCCTGTTGAAACTCCCTGCGCGTGAAGGACATTCCATTCTTTTTCATGGGTTCATGCACTCCTTTTGGAGTGTAGTATCTGGAATGTATGGAAAAAATATGCGTAAAAAATAACACTTATTCCTGGCTGAAGATCTCTTCAACCAGATAACCCAGTTTCATAAGCTGCCTTGTGCAGTCCATAAAGGTGAGACGGTAGTAATTGGAAGTACCGGACTGGGTGACCTCCACCAGCCCGCAGCTTTTCATGATCTTCAAATGATGGGAGATAGCCGGTCTGGACAGATTTGTCTGCCGGGTGATCTCGTTTACGTTCAGCCCTTCCGCATGACCGTTCTGGGAGGCAATGCACAATGCTTCGATGATGTTTAAGCGGACCTCATCTCCGAGGGCGATAAACAGCGGCATACAGCTGTGAAACAGTTCCTGTAGTTCTTTGGAGTCCGCCATAAAAACCTCCTTTGGTTTAAAAAATTGAACTAAGTTCATTCTATCACGCTTGATTGTTCATGTCAACCAAAGCAGATGGGAGAAAAAGGATATTTTTCGTCAAAATGTTACATGATGCGAGGCGTTTGGCCTGGAAAAACGGCCTGTGACTGTGAAAGTACGGAATTGTTATGAAAACAAAAAAGCCGCCAGACCTTTGGGACCGGCGGCGGTGTGATCGTGTGGAAGTGCAGCGAACAGAGGAAGATTTATTTGTCGAAATCTGTCTCAAATACACCTTCCGGGGTGCGCATGGTGAGAACACCCAGATTAAACTCCTCATCCGAGATGGTAATATGGTATTCAAATACGACATCTTCCTCAAATTTGGAGAGCAGTATATAATCTCCATTTTCTTTGCCCTCAATCTGGTCGCAGATATCGTTGTAAACAGCTTCGCCGGAAATTTCTCTTGGGTAGCCGGATTCTTTGATCTTTGCTTCGATTGCTTCGTATAATTCGTTCATGATAACACTCCTTTGGGTTGATCTGTAGCAACAGTTACAGACAGTATAACATCTGGAACGGGAACTGTCTATTTGTTGTTTGGTTGTGCAAATTTTGTCGAATTATGCAGGGGGTCTTTGTTGACGGTTTGTTGTACGATCGGGTATGATAAGGGCACGATCGCTGCATCGTTCTGATGCAGCATTCATTGGTAACTGTACGGATACGAAACATGCAGGTACAAAGCAGTTACCGGGATTCATAAAGTTCTGAAAGCAGATTGTTTTCAGACATCGGCCGTTTCGGCAGAATATTCATGATGTGTAAGGTTTGGGATTCCAGAGAAGGGGGTGGTCTTTTATTGCATATGGGACAGGCAATCTGGTTTTCTATGCAGGCGTAACACTGTGTGCATGGACAGACTGGAAATATGGAAAGGTGAAAAATATCTGGCTTTTGCTACTTGCGTTTGCAGGGGTATTGCAGCAGGGAACCGGCTTCTTTTCCGGTGCTGTATGGTTTCTGGTATTTGGCATGGCATTGTTCCGGTTCCGCTTTATGGGAGCGGGGGATGGGAAGCTGATGGCAGTGATCGGCGGATACCTGGGGATAAGGAATGGCTTTTATGCAGTGGCGCTGGGATTTTTCATCGGCGCGGTCTGGAGTTTATGGAAACTGAAACGCTATGGTCTGGCGGCAGAACGGTTTTATTATCTGCGCAATTATGCAGTAAGCACATGGGTGAGCGGCGAAATCCGGCCTTACGATGCGTTAGAGCAGATTGACTTACCGCACCATATTCCCTTTGCAGTTTGTCTGGCGGCAGGTGTGTGGGGGTATGAGATTGCTACGCACTTCATGGGAAATGGAAGCCTGTGAAAGAAGCGTTTTGTCAGAATATATGCGCGTGCAGAGAACAAGGCTGCTGTGGAAACGATACATTTGTGTGGATAGGTGGCAGGGATCCGGGTAACAGGTTACAGGATAAGGGGGATGAGAAAGATAAAAAAGATTATGGCAGTTTATGACGTGGATTCCAGGTACGCGGACCGGTTTGCGGAATTTGCAAATCAGAGGGAACAGGTGCCGTTTCGGGTGGTAGCCTTTACCAGCCTGGAGAAGATGCGGGAATTTTCGGAACGGGAGGAGATTACGATCCTTCTGGTGGGAGACTCTGTCACAGAGGAACAGCTGACCGGGATCCGGGCGCTGCAGACGGTGCGCCTCAGTGAGACAGGGCTGGCAAAGGAAGGGGAAGCCGTGGTGTATAAATACCAGGCTTCAGACAGTCTTTTGCGGGAAGTGATGTCCTGGTACCAGCCGCAGGAAATGGTACCGCTTATGACGATAACCGGCAGAAGAAGCCAGATCATCGGTGTTTACTCCCCAATTGGTCGCTGCGGGAAAACAAGCTTTGCACTGACCCTTGGACAGGTGCTGGCGCGGGACGAAAAGGTTCTTTATCTCACACTGGAAGAATTTTCTGCACTGTCTGCCCTGACGGCAACGGTATATACCAGTGGACTTTCGGACCTGCTGTATTATTACACCCAACGGGAATATAATCCGGTGCGTTTAGGCGGTGTGACGTACAACTGGGGTGGACTGGACTACATTCCGCCGCTTACCAATGCAGAAGATAAAAATGGGATCAGTCAGGCGGTATTTGCCGGTTTGGTCCGGCGGATTGCTTCGGATGGTGTTTATGAGACTCTGGTTCTGGATGTGGGGATGTTTTGCGGAGGGGCGGAGGAAGTGCTGTCGGTCTGCGATCTGATTTATGTTCCGGTAATGGAAGATGTCGTATCAACTGCAAAGCTGGAAGCGTGGAAGGAGTATTTGAAGAGGTCCGGACGCAGCGTGATCTGGGAAAAACTGAGGTTTTTAAAACTCCCGAGACCAGGCCAAGCTCTTGTGCGGGAAAATTACCTGGAGCAGCTTTTGTGGGGAGAACTGGGAGATTTTGTGCGGGAACTGAGATAAGAAGGTGGAAGCTGAGAGAAATGGTGAAAGCTGAGGCAGGAGGTGGAAACTGAGAAAAACGGTGAAAGCCGGTATGATTTTGCGAGGAGGTGACAAATGTGGGCGTGAAATCTGCGGAAGGAAAGCATCTATCAGAGAGCAATGCGTCAGTACGAAACAGGGAGGGAGAACCGGAGAAAAATCTTCTGGATCTTCTTCGCAGCGAGGTTCGTGAGGGACTGGCGGGTCTGGATCAGATTGGTGATGAGGAATTGTACGACTGCATCGATCAGGCAATTGCAGATCAGGCAGAACACTGCTATCTGCCGCTTAGGCAGCGGATTGAACTGCAAAACAGGCTATTTGACAGTTTCCGGCGGCTGGACATTTTACAGGAGCTGGTGGACGACCCGCAGGTGACAGAAATTATGGTAAATGGGAAAGACCACATTTTTGTTGAGCGTGGTGGAAGGCTGGAGCGCTGGGAGCATAGTTTTGAAAGTGTGGAACAGCTGGAGGATATGATCCAGCAGATCGTTAGCAAGATCAACCGGGTGGTGAACGTGAGCAGACCGATCGCGGATGCCAGACTGGTGGAAGATGGTTCCCGCGTTCATATTGTGCTGCCTCCCATTGCCCTGGAGGGACCGGTGGTGACGATCCGGAAGTTCCCGGAACCGATTACCATTGAGCGTCTGATCCGCTATGGCTCTTTAACGGAAGAGGCGGCGGAATTTCTGGGTATGCTGGTGCGGTCCGGATATAACATTTTTATCAGCGGCGGAACCGGATCTGGAAAGACTACATTTCTCAATGCATTGTCCTCTTATATCCCTGAGACGGAGCGGGTTATTACGATTGAGGATTCTGCAGAGCTGCAGATCACTCAGGTGCCGAATCTGGTGCGCCTGGAAACCCGGGGGCCCAATGCAGAGGGGGAAGGCGCGATCGGGATCAGTGATCTGATCCGGGCATCCTTGCGTATGCGTCCCAACCCCACCATTATAAAATAGTGAGGTTTAGAGCGTAATAAAAAGCCGCTCCCCGTCCCAAGTACACTCCTGAATTACAGCGCGAGCGATCGCGTTTTTTTCTTTGTCGTCGAAGCCATCCAGGCCATGAATCAGCTTCGCGATTTCCGCAGCCGTGGCCTTGGCATCCTTCGCACTGGCAGCAGCCCGGTGGCTTTCCATCTCGGCCAGCGAGGCTTCACGCTTCAGAGCACCCAGCTCAACGTCCAGGCGTTCCATTTCCGCGATGATATACTTTGATGCAGCGGAATCCTCGGCCAGAGCTAACGATGCAGCCAGGCGGCCGATCTTACGCTCACAGGCAGACACGCGAGCCTGCGCAGCCTTCAGATCAGGAACATCGGCTGGAGCTTCCGCTTTGACGAATTTCTGAATCAAGGCAGGATCCGCAGTGATGCCACGGAATAGCTCCAGGACTTCCTCATCCAGCAGATCGCATTTGATCTGCCCCATGTCGCAGGCATCCACACCCTGCCTCATTCGCTTCCTGCAGTAGTACCAGGAAGAACAGGTACCGTCGACCTTTTTCTTTCTGGAGACCTGCATCAGGTTTCCGCACTTGCACCGGAGCACGCCCTTCAGGAGAGGCACCGGCCACTTTGCATCTTTGATGCATTTATTCTGAGTAAACCGGGACTGCACCGCGAGCCATTTCTCGGCAGGCATGAAGGGCTTGTGCTTTCCAAGACACACGGTCCACTTCTCCGGCGGCTGCGCCTGGTGCTTTTTGTTTTTCTCGGTCGACCGGCCATAGATGATCACGCCGACGGATCCGTCCCACATCTCACGCGGGGAGCCAGGATCCATGATGCAGCCCTTCGCGGCATAGAAATCGTACACTTCCGGAGTCGCCTCGACGCAATACGGCATGGTCAGTATTTTATGAAGCTGCGTGGTCGAGAAGAACTTCCCACTTTGCGTCCGGATGCCCTGGTTTTTGAATCGCGTCTCCATCCCCTGCAGGCTGCAGTTATAAGCCAGGAAGGTATCGAAGATCTGCGTCACGTAGCGAGCCCCGTCCGGATCCACCTCAATAGAGCAGTGCTTCTTCCCATTCACAACAATATGCTTCCTGACGTAACCAACCGGAGGATTGCCGCCGGTCCAGTATCCCTTTTTAGCAAGGCCCAGCATATTATCCGTAACGCGGGCCGCGATGGTTTCACGCTCCATCTGAGCGAAGACCACCGTGACATACATCATGGCGCGCCCGATCGGCGTCGTGGTGTCGATATTTTCCTTTATCGAGATGAACATCACGCCATGCTCCTCCAGGAGCGCGTAGATATTCGCAAAGTCCCGGACGTCCCTGGAAAGACGATCCAGCTGATAGACTACCAGGACATCGCAGAAGCCATTCTTTATAAAGGACAGCATGCGCTGCAGATCCGGCCGGGACGTATTCGCACCAGTGAAGTCTTCATCAGAAAACTGCTGCCAGGAATCCACCTGGCCGGAAAACTTCGACTCGCAGTATTCCCGGTTCATCCGGAACTGATTATCGATTGAATCTGATTTATCAGAAAATACGGATTTTCGTCCGTAGGAAAAGAACCTCATCGTCCCACCTCCCAAAAAAAGAGTATAAAAAATAAACCCTTGCGGATTTATCGGAAACGCTGTAAAATTTATTCGTAGAGTTTACAGCTTCCGCAAGGAAGAACAGGTCGCCTGGTGTTCGCAGCACTGGGCGATTTTTTTATTTACAATTCTTAATTAACGCACGCAATCCGGGGAGAGTCTCTACGAATTCATCCTCCAGATCTGAAACAGATAACCAGGAAGACAAAAGCAATTTGTGGTCAATTAAAAATTGAAGTATTGGCCGCGGCAGACCTCGATCCGGAAACAAAGGCACCTCATCCAGCGCATGCTGAATCAAAGCAGACGCATCAGCGCGATATATTCCATCAAGCATAGGAACGTTTAATTTCCCCATAAGCTCAAGCTGAGCCTCCGTAACTTCTGGCATTTCCAACTCACAAGTAAACGGAGGGAGCAGACCAGTACGTGCCTCCACGTCAGAGATCGCCTCCCAGGAACCACAGAGAACACGCCTGGTGTTTTTTCTCCTGGTCCCTGGGTTTATTCCGGTAATCTTATACCGAAGAATGCGATCGTCAGGCAGCACGGATACGGATCGCCGCGGAACAATTCTATCAAAAAATCCCACGACTACGCCTCCTTTTTATTTGCTCCTCCGTTTCCACCATTCGAGAGAGATAATCCTGCCGCCGCTTTTTTCTGAAGCTCAAGCTGCTGCCGGTATGCCTCCACTTCCGCATCGATATCCAACTCCGAAGCAGAACCCGAAGGAAAAGCCTTCGCATTCGGATCCAGGTCTTCAAGAGCAGCCACGACATCAGTAATGAAGTCGATAATCGTCTCGCGTGAGCCAGCCTTCAGGTTTATGTATTTTTCAATCAGAACCTGGTCGGCATTGGAAAGATCGTACCTTTTAACCAGAGCCTCCAATTCATCGCTGGCATCCGGAGCAAACATCTCGCCGGTTCCATCACGGAGCCATTCTTCGTTCACGCCGAACTCCCTACAGATAAGAGAGACCACAGAATCAGTCGGCACATTCCTGCCAATTTCATAGTTTGCAATAGCGCCGCGCTTGACGCCGATGCGATCAGCGAACTCTTGCTGAGTCAGATCCAGATCGCGGCGAATTTTTCTTATTCGGTCTTTCACGATTTCACCACCTTTCACGATTCATTATAAAACTCCAAGAGCAATAAGTCAAGCAACAAAGACACAAAATGCAACAAAAGCACAGAAAAAGCATTGACAAAAGTGCCTATGTTGCATATAATAGCAACAGAAGCACAAAAATAGAGCACCAAACGGAAGGAGGAAACACCATGGCAAAAGCTAAGAGATACACAGCCGAGCAGCTCAGCGACGCTGAGAAGATGGCAGCAACCCTCGCGAACGTTCCGGAGGAAAAGAGAACCCTCGTCATAATGATGACAAACTCATTCATGGCCGGAATGGAAGCACAGAAAGCCATTGACGATACAGCCAAAGCAGCAGCGCTGGCATAAACACACAACTGAATAAGAAGCAAGAGGAAGCATGACACCTCAATAAAAACTGTCTGGTCTGGCGGAGCCGATGCAATAAATCCGCTCGGCGGATAACCGGAGCCTGCGGCCAACCGTCGTAATTGGGAGAGGTAGCGTGAGCCCAAGTAAAACAATGGCGGCTAGGAGGCAGATGAGAACACCAGGAGAGAGAACATCCGGAGCATGGACTGGTGGGTGCGCAATACACCCGGATGGCGGCGATGAAACAGACCGCACTGCAGGCAACAGCTATACGGCTACCCCACACAATACTCAGGGAGCAAACAGCGGACAGGTTCTTCTTCAACCCTATGGAGAACCTGTCACAGACTGCCGGGCCCAGCCAAGCCTAGAGAGCAATATAAACAGCTCCGGAAGTCAACTACTAAATTAAAGAATTTATAAGAAGGAAGTGAGTAAGATGCAGAGGTATCAGACAGAGGATGAACACCGGAAAGCAATGAGAGCTAAGATCAATAAAACAATAAAGAGAGGAAAACGCCGGAAACGAATCATCCGAAGATTGAGGAAGGCAGTGCCAGGAATCTGCATCGGAGTATTTATCGCAGGCATGGGAGCCTGGTGCATAGCAACTCCACTCCCGGATCCAGACGACTATGAGTCCTATCGATTCCAGGCAGAGAACGGTCAATGGTACACCCAGGAAGAATACGAACAGATGAGCCGAGAAAGAGATGCATACCATCAGCGGGAGCGTGAGGAAGCAGAGAAGGAAGCTCAGATGATCAGAGACTACCAGGAACAGTACCAGAAGGACCAGGAGGCAGAGTGGGAGCTTTATCAGAGCCAGACCAGACAGGGACTGATTCAGAGTATGGACTTTGATGCAGACGACGCCTACCTGCTAGAGAAGATTGCAATGGCCGAAGCTGAATCAGAGGACACCGAAGGCAAGGCGCTGGTGATGCTGGTAGTTTTGAACCGCGTGTGGGATGAGAGATTCCCGGACTCGATCCAGAGCGTGATCAATGAGAAGGGAGCCTTCACACCGGTGAGCAATGGCAGATTTGACAGCGTGGAGCCTGATGCAGACTGCCAGAGAGCACTGGAGATGATCACAACGGACCACTGGGATGAGAGCGACGGAGCCCTCTACTTTGAGAGGACCGAAGGCCAGAGCACCTGGCACAGCAGGAACCTCACGAAGCTGTTCGAGCATGGAGCTCACACATTCTACACCGAGAAAGAGTGATGAGATGGAAGTAAAGATGGAAGTAAAGCTGACGGACGGATACCAGCAGCGCTACACCAGTGCGTGCCTGGATCAGATCGGAAGCAGAAAGAAGGTAACACGAATTGAAGATGGCAATGAAGGATGGAAAGATCATGCTGATCGAAGTGGACAACACGCAGATGGCGATCATAAAATCCTGGAACTCAATGAAGTACGACCGGCGCAAAAACATGATGATCGGAGACTGCAGCAAGGAACTGCTGGACAAGCTCTCCAGGATCGTGAGACTGCCACCGGCAATCGAAGACTACAGGCAGCGCTTGGATGAGACGCAGCGTGCAGTCGATAAGATGCGAGTCGAGAAGGAACCGGAGGCCCTGGTCAAATACCCGGTGCAGGGCAGCCTTTACGAGCATCAGGTAAGAGCAGCCAACATGGCGCTCCTGACGTTCGGCCTCGCGGATCCGAAGGAGGTACTGAAATGAAAGACGCAAGCATGTCGCTCGGAATTTACTTCGAGATAAAGGATGCAGAGTTATACGGAGGAGAAGGAACCACCGGATACGCGGCCACGATCGTGGAGATCTCGATCGAAGGACTGCAGAATGCTGACTTTGAGAAATACGCAGACAGCCAGCTAGAGGCGATGGCCAGCATGGCCAAGGTTCCGAAGGAAAAGGTGCGAATCATATTAAAAGACGAATATGAGGAAAACACCGAGGAAGAATAGGAGGCAACTATGACATACGATGAAATCATCGAGCAGCTGGAGATCACCAAGAGCAAAATCAAAGAGATCGCCAGGAACGAATATGGTGGAGAGTCATGGAACGACGACCTGGATGCGTTGACAGAAGCAGCGGACATCGTCGCAGACTACAGCAAAGCAACAGCTCAGGCATCAGAGATGAGCCAGAAGTACGAACAGCCAGCAATGGCGGTCAGACGTGCAGCAGGGCTTTATACCTGCCCGCTTTGCGGCAAGAGAACACAGGTCGGCCACACGCACTGTCACTGGTGCGGAAAGAAGCTCTCTTGGGACCGGGAGGCATACGCAGACAGGGACTACCCGCATATGAGCTCGAAGGGAGGCAGGAGACGATGATCATACAGTTAGAGATCCCAAAGGAATTCGCAAAAGACTACGCAAACAATAGATTTGATGACTTCTTCAGGAGAGTCTATGCGGATATTGATAACGAAGGAATGTGCGGCAATTACGAAGGCGAAACAGCTCAGATGATGGCGCGTGCGTTCAAAGAATCGAGGTGCCTTGACTATGAGAAAACTCGTTGATGCACCCAGGAAAAAGAAGCAGTGGACCGAGAAAGAGGAAGCCTACCTGCAGGATAAATGGGGAAGCATATCCGTGAAAAGCCTGGCCAAAAACCTCGGCCGATCGGAGAACGCCATCATCGTAAGAGCCCAGCGGCTCGGATGCGGCGCACACCTGGAAAGCGACGTCCGGATCTCCCTGAACCAATTCATGCTCGCCCTTTACGGTGGAGCGCAAATGGGAGGCTACACTACCAACCGACTGATCCAGAACGGACTGCCAGTCAAATGGCACCGGGTAAAGAAGAACCGCTTCAGAGTGATCGACATCGAGGACTTCTGGAAATGGGCCGAGAAAAACAAGAGCCTGCTAGACTTTTCGAGATTCGAGAAATACGCGCTCGGAGCAGAACCCGACTGGGTGGATGTGAAGCGCAAGGCGGACTTTAAAAAGCTGCAGCTTCATGGCCAGCACAACGCAGCATGGACGAAGGTGCAAGACGACAAGCTCCGGTACCTGCTGGGGAAGAACCGGTATACATACAGCGAGCTGGCGCAGGAGCTCAGACATTCAGAAGGAGCCATCAAGCGCCGGATCCTGGACCTTGGAATCGAGACTCGGCCAGTTCGGTGCCCCCCCCCCCGAAAATGGACAGAGGAAGAAGTGGAAACTTTGTGCAGCATGGTAGATGCAGGATACGACTTCACTCTGATCGCAGAAAAGCTGAACCGCACAGCACTGGCCACACGCGGTAAATTTGAAAGACTGCAGAACCCGGAGTACAACAAGCGATACAATCGCGGCCAGAACCGGGACTATGAATACCAGGGAATCAGAAGCATCAGCGGGAAAGGCATCATGAAAGATAGAAAACTGATGGATGGTGTAGAGTTCCAGGAACTGCAGCCAGCAACAAATCAATGAAGGAGGAAATGAAATGGCAGCCACCACGAATAAAGGCTTCGGCCTTTTATTTGAAATGGGATGCGGCAAGACCAGGACAGCAATCGCTATCGCAGGAGCCGCATACCAAAAAGGTGCGATCCAGAGAGTCCTGGTAATCGCACCAACGTCCGTCGTGTCGGTCTGGCCAAAAGAGATCGCAGAGGTCGCAGACTTCAAAGTGACCTGCAAGGCGCTCCTGGGAACGAAGCAGCAGAGGATCCGAATGATTGAAGACCTGCAGGCGTTCCCATTCAAAGCATTAAAGGTCGCGGTGATCAACTACGAATCAACCTGGAGAGATGGAATTTTTGAAAAGCTCCAGGAATACGACGCTGACCTGATTATATGCGATGAGAGCCAGCGAATCAAGACACACGACGCAGAGCAGAGCAAAGCAATACATAAGCTAGGAGACCAGGCGAGGTACAAACTCATCCTCTCCGGAACACCGGTACAGAATGATGCAATCGACATCTGGAGTCAGTACCGATTCCTGGACGCGTCAATCTTCGGCCGGAACTTTTACCAGTTCAGAAACCGGTACGCAATCATGGGAGGATTCAACCGGAAGCAGATCGTCGGGTACAAAGACCTGGACGGACTGATCCGAAAAGAGCACTCAATCGCATTTAGAATCACGAAGGAAGAAGCAATCGACCTGCCGGAGCAGACGTTCATCAAGCGCAAGGTCCAGCTCGGAAAGAAAGAGAAGGACCTCTACACGCAGATCAAGAGAAGCAGCTACGCGGAGCTTTCTAACGGAGACAAGATCACAGCCACGACCGTGCTGACAAGGCTCCTGAGACTGCAGCAGCTGGCCGGAGGGTTCCTGGTCACAGACGACAGCGACAAACCGGAGCTCGTCAACACAGCGAAGCTGGATGCGCTCCAGGATATCATCGAGGACTACGTACTAGGCGCAGGAAAGAAGCTGGTAATTTTCGCAAGGTTTATCCCGGAAGTAACTGCCATCATGAAAATGATAGATAAGACCTTCCAGAAGACAGGAAAGAAGCAGGTGGCCATCTATGGAGCAATTAAGAAGGAAGACCGTGGACCGATCATCAAACAGTTTCAGGAAGATCCGGACACCGTGATCATCGTCGGCCAGATCGACACCCTCGGCGTCGGAGTTACCCTGACAGCTGCAGATACATGCGTCTACTATTCGAAGAACTTCAACTACGCCACATATGAACAGAGCCTCTCCAGGATCCACCGAATCGGACAGAGAAACACCTGCACATACATCGACCTGGAGACCGAAGGAACCGTGGACGAGATGATCGGAAAAGCCCTGGCCAGAAAAGAAGATATGGCCAAGACGGTCGTGGATGACTGGCGCGCGTACTTTGAATAGGAGGTAGAGAGATGAAACTGAATGACGTATACACAAAGCCACTGAAAGACGTCGTAGAGGAACTGAACCTCACGGACATGAAGGTTCACACAGACGACGATGGAGAAGTGAGATCCATAGAGCTGAAATATGAGCCGAATAATCGCTTCACGAAAGGAGCTCAGTCATGATATTAAAAGAAATCGGCCGCAAGATCGCTCAGGCATTCAGACTGGCAAAGGCCGCGGACGAGAAGGTAGCATCCAGCATAGCTGCGGCGCTGGATGCCAAGGCGGAGCAAATAAAGGAATACGAAAAGAGATTTGAACCAGAATATCCGGAACCGGATCCTTTACCGGAAGTACACGCATCACTGGCGCAGGTTGGATTCAGTGCAGCAGCCGCCACATATGCGCTCCGGAGATTTGCAGAAAGCCTGAAACCAGAGCCGCTAAGCCACCTGACAAACAACTGGCGCAAGATGCACGGTCTGCCGATGCATCGAAAACCTGCATCGTTCAGGAGAAGGAGGAAAGGCAATGGAACAGGAAAGCAGAGTAAATAACCCAAAGCCATGGATAGCGCAGCTATTCTGCAGACATCATGGCGAGTGGTTCAGGAGACAAGAGCCGTACTTTAACCTGAGCGGCGAGACGCAGTATAAGGTCTGCACAAAGTGCGGAAAGAAACTGGACGAGAGGTTTATTCCGAACTTTGACGGAAGCTAAGGAGGTGCCTAGATGGGCGGAAGGGAGAAGATGGATGACAGAAATTAAAATCTGGCCGCGAGGCCAAAACGAAACCGGAGGCATCCTGCTGATGCCGATGAAGAAAAACATCCCAAAAGGACATCCGGAATGGAGCCTGGTAAAATGTCCGATCTGCGGACAGGAATGCTGGAGACCAATATCAAGACAGGAACTCCGGCAGAAAAAAATGCAAGCAGCCTGCACAGAGTGCGGACTCAAAATAGAAAGTAGGAGGACAAACCCATGAAACTGACAGAAATGCTCGGCCAGTATGAAGAACTTCTCAATAAGAAGGACGCGCTGGACAAAGAGACCAAGGACAACAACGCAGCCATTGACAAGCTCAAGGCAGAGATCGCAGAAATGATGATCGACGAAGATATCCCGTCCCAGGGATACGGAGACTATGTCTACAGCCTCCAGGACAAGGTGAAGTACAGCAAGCGTGGAGACGCGCAACTCATGGAAAAGGGCCTGGACTTCTTCGAGGTCTTGAGAGAACAGGGACTTGGCGACCTGATCAAAGAGACCGTCAACCCAAGATCCCTGCAGAGCGCGATGAAGGAGATCGCCGACGAGAACGATGGAGAGCTCCCACCTGAGCTCGATGAGGTCGTGAGCAGCTACGAGATGACTGACATCGCAAGACGGAAGTCAACTAATAAAGCCTTAAAGAAAGCCAAGAAAGGAGAGTAACAATGGAACAGATGGAATTTGATGTACGTCTGGAATCAGACAGAGAACTGGAGGAGAACGTAAACGTGGCGCTTGACTTCGCATGCAAGCAGGTCAGAGCCAATAGCAGAGCGAAGGTGCAGAACCGCCACGACGGATACGGTATCGCTTCAGAGTTCTATGCAAACATGAAGACCGGCACCAAGAAAGTGGATGAGAGCATGAAGGACTTCCTGCGCATCCTTCCGACGGACGATGATGCAAAGGCAGTCGAAGCAGCCAGCAGCCTGAAGAACGCAGCCGCACAGCTGATGATCGACGCGACCAAGCTGGCCGCCCAGGCAGACAGAATCATGAACGACCTCTACGAGGAAGTCAGCAGCTACACCACACCGGTGGAAGATTATCTGAACGGATTCGAAGACGCAGAAGCTGAAGGCGACGCGGATCCGGAAGCAGAGGAAGAACAGGAGGACGCTGAGTAATGAGTGAAGCAAACTGCGGAATCTCCGTACACGAAGTAACACAGGTGAGAGTTTCAGATTCAGAAGGCAACGCAATGAACCAGGGCGACACTATTGTCCTGAGAATTGACACCGAAGACATCCTCTGCGTATTCAAAGGAATCGAGAGTGGATACTTCATCACAGAGACGTGCGAGGACGGAATCAGAAACCGCTACCGTGTCAAGAGCATCAAGAAATCCAAGGTAGTAAAGAACGCATCCGTAGATGCAGCAGATGATGAGGAGGAATAAGAATATGGCAAAAGCAGAACTGGCAACCGTGGAAGATTTCAAGATCGTAACCGGTATGGAAGCAATGGATGAGGAGCTCAGGGCAGAGCTCGAAGATGAGATGGACGATCTGGACGATGATGGCGGCATCGATGCCAAGCACATCAAGATCCCGTCAGGTGGAGGAAAGGCCTTCGAGGTCGAGACAGACGATCCGGATGATCCGGAGGTCATGAAGGAAGTGACAGGCGTGATCATCTTCACGCACAGAATGAATGCGTACTGGGCGCAGAAATACGGAGAAGCAGGAGACGATGGCAATATCAATAAGAGCCCGGACTGCAGCTCCATGGATGGAAAGCAGGGCATGAGCAGAGAGACAGGTGAGATCAGAACCTGCGACACCTGCCCTTATAACCAGTTCGGATCCGACGGAAAAGGCAAGGCCTGCAAGAACATGCGCCGCCTTTACATTATGATGAACGGCCGCCCGGACATTTACCTTTTAACCGTTCCGCCGACATCCATCAAGGACGTCAACAAAGCCCTGAAAAAAATCATGGGGCAGCAGCACATCCCGTACAGCCGCATGATCGTAACATTTAAGCTGAACGTGGCGGAAAATGCGGACAAAATCAAATACTCCAAGGTAACGCTGGAGAAGACAGGGCTACTGCCGGAGGCACTGTATAAGACAACCGCAGAGCTCAGAAAGGCAATGAAGCAGAGCTATGAAAGCGTAGCGATCACAACAGATGACTACAAGGAAGCAGCACCAATGGAAGCAGCTCCGGAAGTAGGCTCTGATGGATTTATGCAGGCAGGCGACATCCAGGATGGAGAGCTGCCATTTGACTAAACCACAAAGCAGGGCGGCAAACCAGTCGCCCTGCGGAATTGGAGGAACAGATGGTTAAAAATTTACAGGACTACTTAAAGACCGGTAGAGATCCGGCCTACTTAAAGAACGGAGACACCATCACAGAAGAACTGGCCAGAGAGCTCGTCTGCCAAGGAGATGAAGACGGATGCCTGGATGGAGAGTTTGAAATCACGCAAAGCAGGATCGTCGAGGACATCGTCGGAGGCGAGGGCATCTACGAGACAATCTGGCGAGAAAGCCCGGACCACCCGTGGATATACATCGGACTGTGCAAGGCAGGAATGGATAAGAACCTCGCGCCGATCCACGCCAAGATGACATACGTCTGCAGCAAATACAGAGCCAAAAACGAAGTGGAGATGCAGCAGCACATCATGGATGCGATGGAGGCGTGCAGAGCTGTGCATGAACGTGGGGACATCCCGGTAGCACCGCACCTTTACTGGCCAAGATTCCTGGACGAAGGAAATCCGGAAGACAGAGACTACGGACTGCAGGCAGGAATGGAAGCTCTGAAGCGATGCGACCAGATGGTCGCGATCATCAGGCAGGAAGAACCGGAAGAAGAATGGATCAGTCAGGGAATGCAGGCTGAAATCACTGCTGCGGCAAAGATGGGAATCGAGCCACAGTTCATTTATATAGGCAGAGAAAAGAGGTAACACCATGAACACGGCAGAAGTCGATCTCGACCGCCTGGTCGATTATGAAAGAGAATACAGAAGCGTCGTCAAAAAGGCGCAGGTTACCGGAGATCATATGATAGGACTCTGCCCGTTCCATGACGATTCTAAAAACAGCTTCTCAGTAGACCTGAAGACAGGACGGTGGCACTGCTTCAGCGAGGACATCGGAGGAAACTACGTGGACTTTGTGGCCAAGATAAATGGCATCAGCACAAAGGACGCATACAAGCGCATCATGGAAGACTACCATGTGGAAATGCCGGAGAAGGAAAAACCGGCAGCAGGATCCAGACGCAGCTACACCATGGAGCAGTACAGCTTCGAGAAAAGGCTGCCGGTAGAATTCCTCCGGGACACATGCCACATCAGCAACGACAAGGAGAGAAAAGACCAGACCACATACATGAAGATCCCGTACCTGAAGGAAGACGGTACCGAGGCGACCTACAGAAAGAGATTCGCCGGTAAGGAATTCAGATGGAGATACGGCAGCAGTGGAAAGATATGCCTTTATGGCGAATGGAGGCTCCCACAGATGAGACAGAGCGGATACGCCTGCCTGGTCGAAGGAGAATCTGACACACAGAGCATGTGGTACATGGGAATTAGCACCCTCGGAGTACCGGGAGCTTCCATGTTCAAACCGAACATGAGCGACCAGCTCCAGGACTTAAAGTTATACATTCACCAGGAACCTGACCAGGGCGGCGAGACGTTCATGCGAAAAGTCATCCAGGGACTCCGGGATGGTGGATTCATTGGCAAGGTTTACAAATTCAGCTGCAGCACGATAGGAGGCATCAAGGATCCGAGCGATGTGTTTGTGAAATTCGGAAAAGAAGACGGAGCGGCCAAGATCCAAAAGCTCCTGGCAAGCGCAGAAGAAATCGACCTGACAGAGCCAGACGTGATACCGGAATCCATCAAGGGAGCACCGGTGAATCTTCGCCAGCCGGAAGGCTGGATCTATTCAGACAAAGGAATCAGCCACATCGATGAGAAGACATACGGACCGGTCATGGTCTGCAGAACACCGATCATCCTGACGCAGCGACTCCGAAGCCTGGAAACCGGAGAAGAAAAAATAGAGATCGCATTCAAGAGAGATGAGGAGTGGCACAGAGCAATCTACCCACGATCAACGATCTTCACAGCAAGAGGAATCACAGTGCTGGCAGATTTAGGATGCACAGTAACATCGGAGAATGCCAAGCAGGTCGTCCGGTTCCTGTCAGCCCTGGAAGCCGAGAACATCGACATCATCACGAAAGCAGACGCAACGTCCAGCTTCGGATGGCAGCCAGGGAAGCGATTTATCCCAGGACACGACAAAGACATCGTTCTGGACATTGATCCATCACAGAAGGGAATGGCCGCGGCATACTGCCAGACCGGATCCTTTGACAAATGGAAAGACACCATGCAGCCGCACCGAGAACGCGACAAGTTCCGGTTCATACTGGCCACAGCGTTCGCAGCTCCCCTGCTGCGGATTATTAAGCAAAGAATCTTCTTTGTTTACAACTGGGGATCCAGTAAAGGAGGAAAGACTGCCGGATTAAAAGCAGCACTGTCAGCCTGGGGAGATCCGGAACGACTCATGGTAAACTTTAACGCCACCCAGGTCGGCCTGGAGCGAACCGCTGCGTTTTACTGCGACCTGCCACTCGGCATCGATGAGAGACAGCTGGCCGGAAAGAATCAGGAAGGACTAGAGAAGACAATCTACATGATCGCATCCGGTACCGGAAAGATCAGAGGTGCAAAAGGCGGCGGCCTGCAGACGATGAGGCAATGGAGAACCGTAGCCATGGCAACCGGCGAGGAACCACTCTCCACAGATACGTCACAGACAGGTGTCAGCACCCGTGTGCTGGAAATCTACGGCGGACCATTTGAAACAGAAGAACAGGCAAGCCTCATGCACCAGGAATCAACGCAGAACTTCGGATGGGCGGGCCCGGAATTCATCGAGCACGTCCTGAAGATTTCAGAGAAAAACATCTGTGACAAATACGATGAGATGCTGCACTATGTGATGTCAATCGCGAAAGGAAAGAGCGGAAGCCACGTGGCCGGAATCAGTGCGGTCGCACTGGCCGATGCCATGATAGACACTTGGTTCTTCAGAGACCAGGACACACCGGAGCCGAAAGAGAAGGAAGGGAAAGACAATGAAAAGAAGATAGCGATCAACCAGGAATCATGGGACAGAGCAAAGAAGATGGCAGCAGCTATCCTACAGGAGCAGATGGCAGCAGAGTCCGGAGACGTCAATGAGAATGCGGTCCAGTTCATCACGGACTGGGTGATCTCAAACAAGGCGTACTTCGGAGAGAAAGCCATCGGAACGTGCCTCGGAACCATGAGCGAGTCCGGGAACGTGGCCTACATATTCCCGTCGACACTTAACCAGGCTCTGACCAAGGCGGGATACAGTCCAAGGAAGACACTCAAATACATGGCAGACAATGGACTGATTGCCACAGCCAACGAGGGACCTGAATCAAAGCAACGATACTCGGTCAAACGAAGATTCGATGGCCGGAGCTGCAGATTCGTAGAATTCAAGATCGGACAATTCAGCGAGAAGGACGACGACATCGAAGCCATGGCTGATGAGGCCGAAGAAAAATACGAGCAGCAATCACTGACCGACTCGGACGGATTCATGAGCGTCCCGGAAGGGATGGAGGACGAGCTCCCGTTCAAATAGCAGGTGCAAAGTTTGCCTGAAAATGTTCCCACTCAAAAAAGTGGGAACGCGAGTGGGAACGCGAGTGGGAACGCAGAAAACCCAGCAACCACGCGGCTTTTAATAGATATGTTCCCACTGTTCCCACTAATTCCCACTTATATATTGTTTCGTGGAAAATTTTGCACACGATGCACGAATTTCATGCATCACATGCAAAATTCCATAAAAACATGGTGTGTATTAAAAAAAAGTGGGAACAGTGGGAACACCCCGCGCAAACCGCATAAAATAGGGGTTTGTCGCGTTCCCACTTCGAAAATGCAAAAGTGGGAACAGGAAGGAGTGGGAACGGTGGAATTAGACCTCAAAAAACTAGAGCAAGACATCGCAACCCTGCGTAAAAACAGGGAAAACGTGCCATTAGAACTCCTGAAAACCAAATACAAAAAGCCTTATGCAAAATTGAAAGAGGAAATTCGTGCACAATTTGAAATTTACATGAAAGAGCTCTCGCTTCTTGGAATTTTGAAAATAGGTCCGGACATGACTCCGGAAGAACAAAAAGAGATGGAAGCAGGCATCCAGAAAATCATCGACGAAGAAACTGCAGCGGGACATTTGAGAGAATGCACCAAGGCGGTATTTTATGAATTCAACCTGAGAAAGGCAGAGAATCTGGCCTGCGGATATTTCACCGAGAGAATCAAGTACGAAGTCTACGCACCATACTGGCTGAAGCACGTCAGCAAAGATCCGGAAGGAAGATACATCACAGACCTGCTGCCAGGAATGAAATGGCATCCGGAAGGCGGTGGCGCGTGGGTCGATCTTTCAAAGCAGAGCCTCACGCTCATGCTTCCGCCGACGCAGGCAGGGGTCGATGCGCAGCATGAGGCGGAGCAGGAGATCTTTAAAAAATATTTGAAAGAGGTGAGACAGACATGAGCTACCAGGGCAACAACCCGGAAGGATATCCGGATCCGACAGCCAACCAGGCAGTAGGAATCGTATCCAGGGAAGAAAAGGAAGCTGCGAAAGCAAAGAAGCGGGCAACCAGGGAGTATGACATCAGAGCAGCCATGAAAGCAATCAGAGCAATCGCCGGAGCATACGGACTGACGATCGAGAACAGGATCACATTCAAAGACAAAGAAACGGAGGAAATATTCAGATGACCAACAAGGAAAGATTTATCGAATTATTAAGAAGCACCAAGAGAGAAGGAATCGAGAAGCTCATCGACTTCCTGGAGAAGACCGACTTCTTCACAGCACCGGCATCAACCAGATTCCATATGAGCTGCGAGGGAGGACTGCTGCAGCATTCGCTCAATGTTTACGACTGCCTGGTCAACCTCGGAACCACGACCGGAGACGTTCAGGAATTCCACGTGGCCGGAATGCGCCTGGATTCAATCCCGAAAGAGTCCATCATCATAGTGGCGCTGCTCCATGATCTCTGCAAGGTGAACTTTTACGCCACAGAGATGCGCTGGCGCAAGGATGCAAATAACAAGTGGGAGCAGTACCCGGTATACGCGGTCAACGACAGAAACCCATACGGCCACGGCGAGAAATCAGTCATGATGGCATCAGAGTTTATCCGCCTAACTATGGAAGAACGATACGCGATCAGATGGCACATGGGGATGAGCGAGGCCAATATCATCCAGACATACTGCCAGGCCGCAGAGAAATACCCGCTGGTATTATTCGCACACATGGCAGACCAGATGGCCACAAGCTACCTAGAGACCAACACCGGAAATAAGAAGCCGGAAGACGTCTACCTCGGAACAGAACCGGCAGTGCAGGATCCGGAAGAATTCGCAGAGGCAGAGCCTATCTAACAGGAGGGCAACCATGAACACAGAAAGAGACGACAGAGAGCAGATCGAGGCCATCAGAAAGATGATGGCCGAAAAGGAGGAAAAGAAGCGTGCTAGAGAAATACGAAAAGGACTTCGACGAAAACGCATTCGTGAAATCATTCATGGAAAGAAAACAGATCACCACTAAGCAGAAGGCACTGTCCGAGCTTAGAAAGCTGATCAAGAAGGAAGGCTACTACCAGTCGGAGATCAAAGAAGCCCTAAAAAAGAAGTATCCGGATGCATTCGTCGTCAAGATCTCCCAGGGAGCATACAGCGAGGGAGGGATCCCGGATGTTTTAATGGTCAAGGGCGGTCACTACTTCGGATTCGAAGTGAAGCGTCCGGTCGTCGGGATCCGCTCGAAGCTGCAGGAAGAAACCGTCAGAAAGATCCAGGCCGCAGGAGGAACCGCAGCGTTTGTCCGCTGGCCAGAGGAAGCAATCAGAGAGGTGGAAGAATATGAAAAGAGCCAAAGATAAATACATGATCAACCGCACCAAATACAAAGACATCAAGCGATACGACCATCAGCAGATGGAGGACTTTCTGACAGACGTTTACAAGAATGGCTACGTAGATGGAAAAGAATCCGTGACCGGAGTAGAGCTCCAGGACGTGGAAGCAGCACTGAAAGATGTCAAAGGCATCGGACCGGTCGTGTGGCATAGAATCCAGGAGCGCCTGGCGGAACTTTTCAGAAAGGAGAGCGCATGAAAGCATTGACAATATGGCAGCCATGGGCGCAGCTCTTGGCAACGGGAACAAAAAGCATCGAGACCAGAAGCTGGGGAACAAGGTATAGAGGGCCTATCTTGATTCATGCAGCAAAGGTAGACCATCAATACATAGTTTTACGATACCCACATGAATCATTTCAATATTTTGAGGAAGCAGAAGCCATTTACAAAGACTTCCCGCTCGGAGCGATCATCGGGCAGGCGAACCTTGCTGAGTGCATTCAGATGGATCAAGGCTACTGTGACCGGATGAAGGAACAGAATCCGGAAGAATATGCGTTTGGAAATTACGAGCCGGGAAGATATGCGTGGGTTATGAAGGATGCGGTGCTTTTCGACAAGCCGATACCGGTAAAAGGAAGACAAGGATTGTGGAACTGGGAGGATGACGCCAATGAGTAAAAGAGAACCATTGGACCAGGAACCGCTCACCATTGAAGAACTGAAGACGATGGCCGGACTTCCGGTCTGGTGTCCAGACGAAGAAGCATACGGAATCGTGATGTGCGACAGCATAGGCCAATGGGCTGGAATCCCGTTCTTGCACGGAGTCTGGTATCATGACGGAATCGGCGTAGAATTCAACCATAACATCATCGGACGAAAGCTGAAATGCTACAGAGTCATCGATGAGAAGGAGGCAAGCAATGAGTAAAAGAGAACTGAAAAAGCAGCAGGAAAGAGCCACAAAGCACGGATGCGATGGAAGATGCTACTGGGAGACAGGAATGTGCCCGGCGGTCGAGGTCTGCGAGGAAACCAGAGCCGGAGAGTTCATGGCAACCGTGATCGGAGGCATCATGGTCCTTTTGATGATGGCAGTCCCGCCAATCCTGCTGGCCGGAGGCGCGATAGCACTGATCTGGGCGATCGTTCAGACAGTTCTCTCGATTTAGAAGGAGGAAAAGCAGATGGACATCACAAGAATTCACGAGTACACGGACATTTACATGGAAGCATACCTGCGAGCGCTTAACAAGACGCACAACGCAGACCTGGCGGTCCAGGTGGCCATGGGCGTAACGTTCGCAGTCACAAATACGCTGGAGGCGCAGAAGCCGAAGACAGAACCACAGGCACAGCCACAAGGAATCAATCCCGGCGCGCTCCTGGCGGCGATGTTTGCCAATGCGGCCAGACAGCAGCCCCGCGACGATATCGAAAACGAGAGTGACGACGATGAGTAAGCAGAAAAGATACAGTGAAATCCTTCTCCTGGAGAAAATGCTCCAGGAGGGGGACATCGAACATAACCGGTGCGATCTATACGATGGATTCCAGATCACAGTCCCGCTGCCAGGACAGACGAAAGAGATCTCCATAATTGAACACGCGGGAAGTTATGGAAGTGTCATGAATCTGCTGGAGATATGGGCCGAGGGCGAAATAAAAGGATTTCTGTCAGCAGAACAGACGCTACGGATCATTAAGAATATCAGAGGGAGAGAATCCCCGAATTAACCAGCATAAAAAAGAACGAAAAGGAGAGAAATGCAATGCAGGAAATCAACGAAGAAATGGAGAACGATAGATCAGTATTAGAATGGATGCTCGGCCAGTACGTCCGAGCGAAGCGCCGAAAAAAACAGCTTGAGGTCCGGCTTCTTGAGATCAATGCCGAGCGTGACTCTCCGATCGGAGGGCAGGGATACGATCCACTGCCAAGAAGTGGAGGTAACAACGAAGGCGCTGCCGGAATCCTCATGAAGCTGGCCGACATCGAAGACCGGATCTACGAGCAGAAAGCCAAGGCCGATAAGTCCATGGTCAACGTGGCCACAATCCTGAATTTTTTACCGGAGGAATCTATGGAGCGCGAGATCTGCGAGCTCCGCCACCTCGATGGCCATGAATGGGGAGAGATCGCAGAGGGAATCCCGATGTCAAAAAGTCAGTGCCACAGAATCCACAAGGCTGCCATGTACGAGCTTCTGGAATTTAACTACGTGAAAGAGCTCGTCGCAGAGAACCGGGAATCATATGAATATTACATCGAGAAAAAAGAGGAAGCCAGATACCGTCGCGAAAATAGGGCAAGAAAAAATCCGGAAAAATAAATCCGGAAAAATTCTCCGGAAATTTCTACGCAGAAAAATCCGGAGAAAAAAATTCGACTTCGCGAAGCCGGAAAAATAAGCCAGAAAAAAAATAAAGCCCCGCATACAGGGGCAAAAAACAAGGCTAAAAATTCCGGAAAAATACAGGGCGAAAATAAAGGCCTTTTTCAGAAGCCCCTCCAGGGAGGCCACAATACAGGGCCGGAAAATAAGGCCCAGCCAGACAGCCCACAGGGCAGCCCAGGCACCAGGGCGTACGCAGCCCACCCACACAGGGCAGGCCAGGAGGCCAGGACACCAGGCACACAGCCCACCCACACAGCACAGCAGCCAGGGCGCCAGCAGGCAGGGCAGCCCAGGCACCAGGGCGCAGCACACAGAGCAAGCGAGAGAGCGTGGCAGCCACGCACGCAGCACACGCGAGGCACAGCGGCCAGGGCAGCGAGCCAAGGCACAGGCCATGCATCAGATGAAAGATGCGACTCCATGCACCACTCGCATGTGGTATAGTAGTAGCATCGAGGCAGGCGGATGAGAGAGGCGGCCCAGCCGAGAAGCAGAGCGAACTCCCCACGCTCTAAGCAAAGACAACAGCCCTACATCGAAAGAGATCAGCGCAGCAGCTGGTCTCTTTTGTTTTGTCAGTAATGCACAATCGTAGGTACTACTTTTTGTTTATTTTGCCAGCGGGGCGAGGAAGGTCCGATGCTTTCCCGGATATGACCTTAATTTTTTTTCGCGTTTCGTTACGCCCAGCCCGGTACATCAAGGAATTTATAACAGATTGGAGGCAGACCGGATGACAACAGAAATGAAAATGGAGACACGAAGCCTGGCCAGCTTGCGCCCGGCGGAATACAACCCAAGAGTCCAGCTGCAGCCAGCCGATCCAGAATATCAGAACATCAAGCGCAGCATTGAAACCTTCGGATACGTGGATCCGATCATCGTAAACCAGGACGGAACCATCATCGGAGGCCATCAGCGCTACAACGTCATGAAGGACCTCGGATATACCGAAGCGCAGGTCGTCGTGGTCGATCTGGACAAGAATAATGAGAAGGCGCTCAATATTGCGCTGAACAAAATCACAGGAGAATGGGATGAGATCAAGCTGAAAGACCTGCTGCTCGACCTCGATCTCAATGATTACGATCTGACAGCGACCGGTTTCAGTTCCAAAGAGGTCGAAGACCTCGTGATCCGACTCGACAAGGACGTGGAAGCCGAAGATGACAACTTCGATGCCGACGCCGACTATGAATCCATCGAGGAGCCGGTCACCCAGCGCGGAGACATCTGGATCCTGGGCGACCATAGACTCATGTGCGGAGATTCCACTGACCTCGGCGACGTCAACACTCTGATGGGCGGCGAGGAAGCAGACCTCGTGATCACGGATCCGCCGTACAACGTCAACTATAAGGACGGATCCATCAAAAACGACAACATGGACGAGGGCTCCTTCGAAGATTTCCTTCAGAACGCATTCCTGGCCATGTTTGAATCGATGAGACCAGGAGCCGCAGCGTACATATTCCACGCAGACAGTGAAGGGCTGGCATTCCGGCGCGCATTCCGCGACGCAGGGATGAAGCTGGCAGAGTGTCTAATATGGGAGAAGAACTCCTTCGTTCTCGGCCGCCAGGATTACCAGTGGCGGCACGAACCAATCCTCTATGGATGGAAGGAAGGAGCAGCACACTACTTCATCGACGACCGGAGCCAGGACACAATCCTCCTGGAAGACGAACTCGACCTGGAGTCCATGAAGAAAGACGATCTGATCACATACATCAATCAGATCGTCGCCCAGTACAAAGACCAGACAACCGTCCTGTTCGAGAACAAACCGACCAAGAACGACGTGCATCCGACGATGAAGCCGGTCAACTTAGTCGGTCGTCTGATGCGAAACTCCAGCAAGCCAGGCTGGAATGTGCTGGACTTATTCGGAGGAAGCGGATCCACGCTCATGGCAGCAGAGCAGATCGGACGCCGGGCGTTCCTGATGGAGCTCGACGAGAAGTTCTGCGACGTGATCATCCACCGATGGGAGGAATTCACAGGAAAGAAGGCTGTAAGAGCCGGGAAGCTGGAGGTGAGCCTATGATGAACCAATATGAAATCATGGCCGAAATTTTGCGGGGGGGGGGTACGCTCAGATGAGTGATGGAGAAGTAAAAGGCAGCTTTTATCGGACAGAGATCATCGCGCAGCTTTTCGGAGTGACCGTTCGCCGCGTGCAGCAGCTCACCCAGGAAGGCATCATATCCACCACCAAGATCCTGGAGGATGGAAAGAGCGTCCGAAGATACGACCTCGTGCCTACGATCCAGGCATACGTCAAATACCTATCGGACAAGGCCTACGGAAAGCAGCACCGTACCGATAAGGAGATCGAACTCAGGGAGCAGAAGATGCAGGCCGACATCGCCCTGAAGGAGAGCCAAGGAGAACTGCATAGATTAAAGACCGAGATCGCAGCCGGTCAGTACATCAGCGTAGAAGAAGTAAAACTCGACTACGCTAAATTTTTTGTTGTATTTAAGAAATTCGTCATGAGCATACCGGCCAGGGTAACCGGGATGCTTTCAGGACAGATGGAACCGTCTGAACTGAGACGATGCGAAAAGGAGATAGCCGCAGAGGTAAACAGACTGCTCGGCGCATTCGTCGTGGCCGGAATCGTGGGACCAGAGGATGTGAAGAAAGATGGAACCCTTAAAAAAGAGAAGAATCCAGATTCGTAAATTCCAGGTAACACAGTACCAGGCAGACGCGCTCAAGCAGCTATGCCCGCCGGAGAACATATCGGTTTCAGAATGGGCCGAGAACTATCGAACCCTTGATTCTAAGACGTCCGCCCTTCCGGGACCATGGCGAAATGACAAGACGCCGTACCTGAAGGAGATCATGGATGAGCTCATCAATTACGACACGGAGAGAATTATCTTCGTAAAGCCAACGCAGGTCGGAGGAACCGAAGCCCTTCAGAATATGCTCGGATACGTTATCCAGCAGGATCCGGCGCCAAGCATGATCGTATACCCAACGGACGTCCTGGCACAGAGTATCAGCGAAAACCGATTAGAGCCGATGATACTGGGAACCAAGACGCTGAAGGCTTTATACAACAAAAACGAATCGTCCAAGCTGGAGCTCCAGTTTGACGGAATGTACCTATCACTGGCCGGTTCCAACTCGCCATCGTCCCTGGCGTCGAAGGCAATCAAGTACCTCTTTCTGGATGAGGTGGACAAGTACCCCGGATCATCGAAGAAAGAGTCGGATCCAATCTCGCTGGCGATAGAGAGAACCAAGACCTTCCGAAACAGGAAGATCTACATGACGTCAACACCGACGCTGGCAACCGGCCACATTTGGAAGGCACTCATGGACGCGGACATCGAGAAGCACTACTTCATACCGTGCCCGCACTGCGGATCCATGATAGAGCTCAAATTTCAGAATTTGAAGTTTCCGTCCGGCGAGGACCTGAGCAACCAAGACAGAGCCGACATGGCATTCTATCAGTGCCAGGAGTGCGGAGGCAGGATCACGGATCAAGACAAAGAGAAGGTGCTCAAGTACGGAGAATGGAAGACCGTGCGAGAGACCGGAAAGTATAACCGCAAGGTTGGATTCTGGATCAACACCCTCTATAGCCCGTTCGTCCGTTTTTCAGAAATTGTGGAAGAATTTCTGAACAGCAAGGACGATCCGGACAAGCTGCAGAACTTCACGAACTCATGGCTTGCAGAACCGTGGGAAGATACGAAGCTGAAGACAAGCGCCGACACTGTCCTGGAGAGACAGACGGAGCGGCCGGAATTCACAGCGCCGAACTGGACGAAGTTCCTGACAGCCGGTGTGGACGTCCAGGAGACATCACTCTACTGGACAATCCGAGCATGGGGCAGCTACATCACCAGCCAGAACATCGCGCATGGCCAGGCGCTATCCTTCCAGGACATCGAGCAGATCATGAACACGCCATACTTCACCGAGGATGGCGAACAGCTAATCGTGGCGCTTTGCCTGATCGACTCCGGATACGACGCCGACAGCACGTATGACTTCTGCGCTTTGAATTCAGACTGGGCACTGCCGGTCAAAGGTTCCAACAACCCGATGCTGTCGCACTTCAAGCTCTCTAAGATCAACAAGCAAGGAAGTCAGGCATACGGAATGAACCTGGTGCTGGTTGATGGCGACAAGTACAAAGACATGATCGCCGGAAGAATGAAGAAGCCGAACGGTCGCGGAAGCTGGATGGTCTTCGAGGGATGCGACAGAGAATACGCCGAGCAGGTAACTGCAGAGCACAAGGTCAACGTCAAATCCGGAAACCGAACCGTGCAGCGATGGGTACCGAAGCGCAGCCACATCGACAACCACTACCTGGATGCAGAGGTATACGCACTGGCAGCCGCTGACATTTCAGGAGTCAGAACCCTGCACCTGCAGGACGAAGCCGAAGCGAAAGCCAAGGCGGAACGTCCGGAGGAAGCATACGCTCCGGAGGAAACATGGATCAGGCAAAACGAGAACTGGATATAGGAGGAAGACATGAGCGAAGAAAATAATCAAATCGACGGAAACGTCAGCACCGTGGAACTTCTCCAGGAAGTAAAAACAGCAATCCGAAAGATTCTGATCGGCGGCCAGTCTTATCAGATCGGTAGCCGTAAGCTGACAAGAGCCGACCTCTACCAGCTCAGAAAGCTAAAAGAGGAACTGGAGGCAGAGATCGCTGCAGAAGGTGACAGCAGCCTCCTGGACAACACATACGTCGCCTTCTTTGATGGGAGGTGAGAAAGATGAGCTGGATAGATGACCTTGTCGCATGGATCAGCCCCGAAGCAGGAGCGAAACGTGCGGCATGGAGAATCGCATACCGTGAATACCGGAACTACGATGCAGGCAGCAGCTCCAGACTGAACGCAGGATGGAGAGCCGCGAACTATTCCGCAGAAATGACGGATAGATCGTTCAGAGACACGATCAGAGCCAGAGCACGAGACCTGGAGCGAAACTCCGACATCGCGAATTCACTGATATCAGCATACAAGCGAAACGTCATCGGCGCAGGGTTCAACCTGCAGGCCAAGACGAAGAATGCCAAGTTAAACGCCGACATCCAGAAGCTCTGGAAGAAATGGTGCAAGGCAAGGAACTGCGACGTGACCGGAACGCAGACGCTGAACCAGATACTCCGAATGGCAGTGACCAGAAAGAAGATCGACGGAGGAATCCTGTTCATAAAGGTTTATACCAACGACGGAATGATCCCGTTTAAACTTCAGATGATCGAGGTTGATGAGCTCGACTCGCTGCAGGTTGGAACGACCGGAGATGGGAACAGAATCGTCAACGGTATCGAATACAACCAGTACAACCGCCCAATCGCTTACTGGATTAGACAGTACGGAATCGACGGATTCACGATCGAGCAGCCAAGACGCGTCAAAGCGGATGATGTGATTTTTTATTTCACAAAACGACGCCCGACGCAGATCAGAGAAATGTCTGATATGAGCCAGACAGCCACCAGGATCCGCGACACGAACGAATTCATGACCGCAGTATCGGTCAAGGAACGAATCGCGGCCTGCCTGTCCGTGTTCATTAAGAAAACGCTCCCACAGGTCGGAATCGGAAGAAATGCAGCGGCAGAGAATGTCGGAAAGCATGAGTACGACGGAAAGACACTTACACCGGGAATGATCAAAGAGCTGAATGCCGGAGATGAGGTGCAGGTCGTAAATCCGACCGGCCAGGGAAGCGATGCGACATCATTCACGAAGCTGCAGCAGCGTATGATCGGAGCCGGACAGGGCCTCTCATACGAAGCAACCAGCCGAGACATGAGTGAAACCAACTACGCATCAGCCAGACAGGGAGCCATTGAGGATGAGATGACCTACCAGGAGGAAGTCGAAGCAATCACGGCAATCCTCGATGAGATCTATGAGACATTCGTGATCAGCTGCTACCTGGCAGGACTAATCAAGGTATCCGGAGACTTTTGGGAAAAGAAGGACGAATACCTGGAGCACGACTGGATCAAGAGCCCGAAGAAGTGGATCGATCCACTGAAGGAATCCAGCGCAAACAAGACAGCGCTGAATACCGGCCAGAAGACATACAAAGAGATCGCGGCCGAGAGCGGTCGAGATTGGAAACAGCAGATCGATGACAACCTGGAAGTTCTCGAATACGCAAAGAAGAAAGGCTATGACTTAGGAGGTGTAATATTCGATGGCAAACTCGGAACTGAGAAAGAAAAAGAACCGAAGCCAGCGCCGCCGAAACCGGATGACAAGACCGGAAAAGGCGGAACCGGCAATGATGACCAGAACGCAGGCTCCGGAGAAGGAGAAGGCGAGTCAACATCAGACGAAGGACAGGAATAGAGGCCTGAGAGAACTGAGAGGTTCCATCAGGGCACTCGAAGGAGATGGCAATGAGCGCACGTTCGAGCTGAGCTTCTCATCGGAAGAACCATACACGCGATGGTTCGGCCAGGAGATCCTCGACCATTCAGCAGGATGCGTCGATTTGACGCGACTGAATGAAATCGGATGTGTGCTCTTTAACCATGACCGCGACGAAGTGATCGGAAAGATCACCAAGGCGTGGATAGATAACGGACGCGGAATGGCAACGATTGAATTTGATTCAGACGACGCGTCCGAAGTAATCTACCAGAAAGTAAAAGGCGGAACCCTCAAAGGCGTATCCGTGGGATACCTGGTAGATGACTGGGAGGAAGTAATGCCAAACAAGACATCGACGGATGGAAGATTCATGGGACCATGCTCAATCGCTAAGAAGTGGGCGCCTTACGAAATCAGCATAGTCAGCGTCCCAGCGGATCCGACCGTAGGCGTGGGAAGGGAGCTGGAAGAAAAATCAGAACCCGGAACACAGGACATCCCGCTGGAAGTCTATGAGCGGCAACTTCAAATAAACAAAAACTTTATGGAGGTAAAAGAAAATGACGATTGAACAGATGATCGCACGTCAGCAGGAAATCGTAAACGCTGCAAGAGCCGCAGGTCGCAACATGACACGCGAGGAATCCGCAGAGTTTGAATCCCTGCAGAGAAGCATCGACGCAGCTAGAGCAGCTGGTGCTGGCATCGCCCATGGCGGCCAGAGTTCCACTCCTGCTGCTGCACCGACAAACAACAACGGTAACCAGAGACAGCAGACCGGCGAAGGAGATCCGGAGCCTGATCCTCAGACAGCTCAGAGAGCTATCGAGAATGAGAGAGCCAGAATCCGCGAGATCGAAGGTCTCTGCTCAGAATTCGGACTCGACGCAAGATCCTACATCGACAACGGATCCACGGTGGAGCAGGCAAGAGCCGCAGTCATTGAACACTTGAGAAGCCAGAACGCACCAGTGGCAACAGGCATCCAGGTGACAGATACCGCCGAGGACAAATTCAGACGCGCAGCCGCTGATTCACTCCTTATGAGAAGCGGTATGACATTAGAGCGTCCGGAAGACGGAGCTAGAAGCCTCATGGGAATGTCCATCAGAGACCTCGCCATCGAGTGCCTGCAGAGAGACGGATCCAACGCGACCGGCCTCAACAGAAAGAGCTCTGATGAGCTTTACACAATGATGGCCAGAGGCTTCTACAATCCGGAAGCAGCATTCCCTGCAATCCTCGACCAGACGATCGAGAAGGCATACAAGGAAGGCTACCGCAAGGTATCCGTAACATTTGACAAGTTCACCAAAAAGGGTTCCCTGAAGGACTTCAAGAAGCACGACAACTACTACGTAGCTGGACCGGTTGGCGAGTTCTACGAAGTACCGGAGAACGGAGAACTTAAGCATGACGTATTCAGCGATGCGAAGTTACCGCAGAGACAGCTGAAGACATACGGCCGCCAGTTCACACTCTCCAGAAAGGCATTCATCGATGACGACATCAGCCTCGTAACAAGCCTTCCTGCAAGATACGCAGCAGCCGCAAGAAAGACCATCAACAAGCAGGTATACCAGATCCTGATCAACAACTCCAGCATTTATGACGGAGCTGCACTCTTCGGCAAAGAGCACAAGAACCTCCTCGCATCCGGTACCGGAGTAACCCAGGAGGCAATGCAGACCATGATCATGGCGCTGGCAAATCAGAAGGACCAGTTCGGAGAGAGCATCATCATCAACCCGGCAACAATCGTGGTTCCTTCCGGAATGAAGTTCGACATGTACACACTGTTCTTTAGTCCGACAATCAACACCAGCGACAACACCCAGGCAGTGAACCCGCTCTACCAGTACAGAGACAGCATCGAGGTGGTCGAAGATCCGACAATCAATGCACTCTGCGGCGGACTCGGCAACGTTATGCCATGGTTCCTGATCGGCGATCCGGGAGATACAGACTTCATCGAGGTCGACTACCTGAACGGCCAGGAGATCCCGAACATCAGAAGAATGGAAGCACCTGGACAGCTCGGATTCATCTGGGATATTTACCTCGACTGGGGCATCAGCGTCATGGATTACCGTGGAGCAGTCAAGAACCCTGGAATCAAAGTAGATACCAAGCTGAAGCTCGTCTAAGAGGAAGGAGGAATAGATCATGGCAACAGCAGCATTCTGGCAGCGCGGCGAGACTATCGATCGCGTAAATAATACAGCCAAAGTCATCCCGGCCAATACCATCCAGGCAATCGGTAAAAGAATCGGAGTCGTGGCGATGGAAGCAGCACCGGGACAGAAATACAGCGTAAACGTCGTAGGCGTTTACAGCTTCCCTAAGAAAGACAGCGAGGCAATCACAGCCGGAGCAGATGTCTACTGGGACGACACTACAGGAGTGATCACCACAACGGCCGACTCCAACATCCTCGCAGGCTACGCCATCGCAGACGCAGCCGCTGCGGACAAGGTCGTATCAATTAAGATCAACGCCTAAGATGAAGCTCGTAGCAGTTCGCCCGATCTTATACCGCGCACATCAGTATGAGGTCGGCGATGAGCTCCCTGATTCAGAGATGAAGCAAGCCTGGCTGGATGCCGGAACCGCCGTAATGGCAGAGGATGAGCCTGCGGTCAATGTTCCAAAGGCAACACCGCTGACAGCGCAGCCAGGTCAGATCGGAATCAGTAACAGCGGCAACGAAGATGATCTCGCAGGCAGACTGCCGAAGACCATCGAAAGAGAAGCCAAGGCGCCAAGCAGGAGCCGCAAGAAATGAACTTCAAAGACATAATCGCGTCAGATGTGCATGACGCATTCATGAATGCGGAAGAATTCTCCGAAATGCATATGATCAACGGAGTGGAGATGCCGGTACAGGTCGACTCCAACGAACAGATCGAGCGTGAAAAGAGATTCAACCAGCACATGGATGGAATTTATAAAAACCAAAAACTGATTTATGTATCAGCCACCGACTATGGACCGATGCCGAAGCAGGGAACCCTGATCAAATTCGACGGACGACCATACAAGGTGGCTGATGCCATTTCAGAGGACGGAATCTACTCACTTACACTGGAGGCGAACAGAGCATGATCGAATACCAGGTAGATGAACAGATGCTGGAGGAAGTCCAGGCAAAGCTCGGAGCCATGAAAGCCAAAGCGCCGACGGTAATATCGAGGGCCCTGAATAAGACAGCAACGACAGCGCGAGTAGACCTCGCGAACAAAGCGCAGGCGACCTACACGGTCAAATCCGGAGGCTTTAAAAAAGATATGACGATCAAAAAGGCATCCGCAGGAAGACTGGAAGCAGTGATCCATTCAGAAGGAAGACCGCTCGACATCGATAGATTCCACATCACAGCACCGAGGAAGTCCGGAGCCAAGGCCAACATCATAAAAGGCGGAGGCCTGAAACAGCTGATTAAAGGCAACATCAAAGCCTTTAAGGGAACCGGAAAGCTGAACGGAAAGATCTATCAGCGAGTCGGAAACGAGAGGAAACCGCTCAAAAAGCTGAAATCCAATTCAATCCCGAAGATGATCGGTAACGAGCAGCGGGTGTACGGAATCGTAAAACCGTCCATCGACCGGAACCTGCAGCATTACGTGGAACAGCAAATAGAATTACTCACAAAGTAGGAGGAAGACAATGACACCATGGAACCTTCAGACAGCACTAATCGCTGAAATCGAGAAGCTCCTGGCAGACATGCAGATGGAAAATGCTGCAGGCGAGATCGTGACCGGAATCAAAGGCTACGAACAGAGACTGCCGGAAGTCACAGAAGATGAGGAAGACCAGTCGCAGTTCTTCCCTTACTTCATCGTGAGAATCGAGGAAGGAAACACACCGTCAGACGATGAGCCATGGCTGGTCGGAACGACGGTGTTATTTGGAATTTATGACGACAGTAAAGAAACGAACGGACACAGAGCAATCCTGGCCGCAATGGACAAGGTCATGAATAGATTTCTGGAGCGACCGCTCCTGGATAACAAATTCAGAGCCAACCAGAATGTCAGCTTTGCACTTCAGGACGAAGACACGTATCCGTACTACTTCGGAGCCATAGATATCAAATTCTACGTACCAAAAATAGGAAGGAGCGATGACTGGTCATGAGCGAATCAGTAAAGACGCCGGAGACAAAAGCACCGGCAAAAAAGACACAGGCAGTGACGGAGGCAAAGACTGAAGCAGTCCTCTACGTAGGACCAACAATCAGCGGAATCGCCATCACCGGCACAGTCTACACGACAATCCCGGAGGCAGCGAAAGCGGCCAAAGCGGATGCACCAATGATCCTAAACCTTTTCATTCCGATCAGAGAATACGGCGAGGCCGAGAGAATGATCAGAGAAAAGAGAGGATACGTATACAGCGCTTACGCAGAAGCGCAGAAATTCAAACTTGAAAGAGGAGGTAAGAACTAATGAGCATCAGACATGGAGTTTATATCCAGGAAGAAGCTACAGCCGTTCAGGTACCAAAGACCGGCAACAGCTCCGTCCAGGTAGTCGTCGGAACAGCTCCGGTCAATATGGCCGAGAATCCAAGCGAAGCCGTGAACGTTCCAATTCTTGCGAATTCAGGAACCGAAGCCATGGCAGCACTCGGATATTCCGTAGACTTTAAGAATTTCACACTTTGCCAGACGATGTTCGCAACATCAAACCTGTTCCAGGTTAGTCCGGTCGTTTACATCAACGTCCTGGATCCGGCAAAGCACAACAAGGAACTCGCAGAGGCAGAGTACCAGGTAAACCAGAAGCAGGCAGTGATCGAGAAAGAAGGCATCATCCTCGAAGGGCTCACCGTCAAGAATTCAACCGGCGATACAGAGCTCAAGGCCGGTGAGGATTACAGTGCTGCATTTGACAGCACAACTGGATTCCTCACAATCACAATGCTCGCAGGCGGAAAAGGCGCAGCAGCAACAGCCATCAAGGTAAGCGGAAAAGTCATCGATCCGTCCAAGGTTACAAAAGAGGACGTCATCGGAGCCGTGGATCCATCCACAGGAGCCGAGACAGGAGCGCAGGTCATTAGACAGGTATACCCAAGACTCGGCATCGTTCCGGGACTCATTCTCGCACCGGGCTGGTCACAGATTCCGGAGGTCGGTCTTGCACTTGCAGCCAAGGCGGCCAAGATCAATGGCGTATACAGCGCAATGGCACTTCTTGACCTTGATACAGCCAAGGCAAAGAAATACACAGACACCAAGAGCGTGAAAGAGGAATCCGGATACACAAGCCCATTCTGCTATCCGCTCTGGCCATGCGACAGAGTCGGCGAGTACATTCTCGCAAAATCTGCAGTGGCAGGCGCCATGATCCAGTACATGGCATCAGATAACGAGGACGTACCAAACCAGTCACCATCCAACCATTTACTCGGAGTCGGAGGCCAGTGCCTCGAAGATGGAACGGAAGTATATCTCGACCAGGACCAGGCAAACACGGTCAACGGCTACGGCGTAACCACAGCGATCAACCAGAACGGCTACCGCTTGTGGGGTAATTACACCGGAGCATACCCAGCAAGCTCAGACGCGAAAGACATCTGGTTTGCAGTCCGCCGCATGTTCAGCTGGCAGGGAAATAACTTCATTCAGACATACTTCGACGAGGTAGACGATCCGATGAACAACGTCCTGGTTCAGAGCGTAGTAGACAGCGAGAACATCCGCTGCAGCGCATACGCACCTAAATACTGGGCCGGGGCTTCCATCGAATACAAGTCAGATGACAATCCGAAGACTGCCATCCTGGCCGGAACGATGAAGTTCAGACAGCACATTGCACCGTACACACCAGCGCAGGAAATCGTGGACATCATCGACTACGATACAGACACGCTGGCAGCAGCAGTAGGAGGTAACTAATTATGGCAAGCATTATTCCTGAAGTATTAAACCACTTCAACATTTATAACGGCGCCAATGCCCTCGTCGGAGTATCCGGCGAGGTGGAGCTTCCGGAGCTTGAAGCCATCACGGATACCGTGGAAGGTACCGGAGTGCTCGGCGAGATCGAGGATCCGGTAACTGGACAGTTCTCCAGCGCCACAATCAAGATCCCATTCGCAGTTTTATACAGCGATATGTTCTCCATCGTAAACACCACAGAGCCGCCGCTCCTGACACTCAGAGGATCTATGCAGTGCACGGATCCAAAGACCGGAGCAACCGGATACTACCCAATCAGAGTCGTGGTGCGAGGCAAAGCCAAGACAACCACACTCGGCAAGGTAGCCAAAGGAAAGAAGATGGAATCAGAGGTCGAGCTTGAGATTTTATACATCAAAGTAGAGATCAACAACGCCGTCGTTTTGGAGCTCGACAAACTGAACTTCGTATTTGTATTAAACGGAAAAGACATGCTGGCGCAGATCAGAAGCCAGTGCTAGATAACAGGAGGAACGCAAAATGAGTGAAAAAGTCACAGAAATCAACAAGCCAGAAGATAACGAGATGAAGCTCAAGCTCAGTAAAGAGTATGACTTCGAAGGACAGAAGATCGGCGAGATCGACCTCAGCGGGCTCGACAATTTGACTGCTGCAGATATGATCCAGGCCAACAAGGTCCTCACAAACAACGGAACCGTGTCGGTTCTTCCGGAGACAACTCTGGAATACGACCTCATCATCGCAGCCGGAGCTTTGAAGATGCCGATCGAGTTCTTTAAGCAGCTGAAGCCAAAGGACGCCCTGGCGCTCAAGAACAGAGTGACATCTTTTTTATTCGGCGAGGAATAAATCCTGCGGACTTCTCAGAGTTGCGGAAATGCTGTCTAACCCTGTCGCTGAACCTCAGCACAGGGTTAGATTATTTTTTGCAAATGAACATCTTTGACCTTATTGATTTATGCGCCGATTTGAAGGAGGTGACACCTAAGAAATGAGCGAATTCGAAGTAGCGATTAAGATCGCCGGAAAATTAGATAAATCGCTGCAGACGTCAGTCAGCAGCGCACAGAAGATGCTCGGCAGCCTTGGAAAAGGTGGCCTGTCTTCCGCATTAACCGGTATCGGAAATGTAATGGAAAGTACCGGAAAAGCGCTCACCACAGGAGTCACGATGCCGGTAATCGCGCTCGGTGCCACATCCGTGAAGGAGTTCGGATCCGTAGATAAGTCCATGAAGCTCGTCCAGGCAACCATGGGATCAACAGACGCCCAGGCCAAACAGCTCGAATCAACAATGAAAAAAGCAGCGGCAAATTCCGTATTCGGAATGCAGGACGCAGCAGACGCAACGCTGAACTTCGCACGCCAGGGTTTCAATGCAAAGCAGGCAGGAGACATGCTGACGCCCGCGCTGAACCTGGCAGCAGGAACGGCGACGGATTTATCAGTCGTAACCGGCGGCCTCGGGAACGCCCTGAAGATGTTCGGCAAGGACTCAAATTACGCAGCGACAGCAGCAGACATCCTATCGACAGCCCAGGCGCAGGCCAACACGACTGTCACGGATTTATTCGACGCCATGGCAACAGCAGGACCGATCTGCAGCTCAGTCGGATGGTCAATGTCCGATCTGGCCGCAATTACTGATATCTTCGGCGATGCCGGAATCAGTGGTGCTGAAGGAGCCACGGCACTGAAAACAGGTCTGGCCAGATTAGCAAGTCCGGCCAAAGACGGAGCTACCTGGATTAAAAAACTAGGCCTGGAGATATTCAATTCAGATGGATCCATGAAAAGTATGGTCGACGTGCAGAAGCAGCTGCATGATAGCTTTCAGGGCTTAACCAGCCAGGAGCAGATGAGTGCGGCGGCCGCAATCTTCGGAAAGAACCAGATGGCCAAGTGGATGACGCTGATCAATGCATCACCGGATCAGGTACAGAAATACGCAAGCTCGCTGGAAGGAGCGGCCGGAAGCTCGCAGAAGATGGCAGACGCACTCCTATCCGGAATGGGTGGATCCCTGGAAAAACTGAATTCATCCTTTGACGTTATGAAATATACGGTCGGAGGAATCGCCAGCGAAGTCCTGAAGCCTTTCGTGGACAATTTGACCGGGCTAATTGACAAGTTCAACAATCTGGATCCGTCGATGCAGAAGAACATCGTGAAATGGGTAGGCATTGCAGCCGCAGCTGGACCAGTCTTGCTGATCGGCGGTCGACTGTTCAAAGTGGCCGGATCCCTGGTGGGAACATTCGGCAAGGTTGGAAAAGCGATCGGAAGCATCGGAAAGAAAACTAAAGGCATGAGCGCACCGCTCAAAGAAGGAAGCAGTGTAATGTCCGCAGCAGCCAAGAATGCGCTCGGATTCGGAATCGGATTCGCGGCCGCAGCCGCTGGCGTGTGGGTATTAGTAAAAGCAGCCAAGGAACTCGCTGCAGCGGGACCAGGAGCGCAGATAGCAACCGTCCTGATGGCCGGAGGCATTATCGCATTGATGGCAGTAGCAGCGCAGCTCGCACCGAAGCTGCAGGCAGGCACGCAAGGTCTCCTGGCATTCGGAGGTGCAATCTTAATGGCCGGAGCAGGTATGAGTTTGATGGCAATGGCAGCAACACAGGCGGCAGCCGCAGGACCGATGGCATTCGCAAGCCTGGCACTCATGGAAGGCGGCATCATTGCACTATTGGCAGTAGCCGGAGCAATGGGACCACAGCTCGCCGGAGCATCTGCGGGACTTCTCGCATTCGGCGGAGCAGTTCTGATGGCAGCGGCCGGAATGAGCCTCATGGCGATGGCAGCAACACAGGTAGCGGCAGCCGGACCGATGGCAATCGCAGCACTCACAATCATGGAAGTAGGAATGATCGCAATGATGGCAGTAGCCGGAGCGCTCGGACCTGCACTCACAGCAGCATCAGTCGGACTGATTGCATTCGGAGCTTCTATCGTTCTGGCGGCAACAGGATGCCTGATCATGGTCCAGGCGGCGACACAGATCGCAAGTGCAGGACCGGCAGCGCAGATCGCCCTCGCACTCTTAGCGGCGGGACTGATCGCATTCGGAGCAATAGCCGGAGCCTTGGCGCCAATACTCCTGGCAGGAGCAGCAGCGATCGCAGCGCTTGGAGCAGCGCTCACATTAGTGGCAACAGCGGCCATGTTGGGAGCAGCAGCGCTGGCCATTATATCGGTATCGCTTCCGCTTTTATCAACATACGGAGCGACCGGAGCATCGGCAATCCTGACACTTAGCGGAGCACTAACAGCATTCGCAGCATCTGCAGCAGTATGCGGAGCCGGAGCATTAGTGGCAGCCGCAGGACTTCTCGCAATGGCAGCCGGAGCCTTGGCGGCCGGAGCGGGCGTTTTAATGGTTGGAGCTGGAGCCGTGGTACTCGCTGCAGCAATCGCAATGATCGCAGCCGGAGCAACAGCCAGCATGGCTTCATTTATGCTTTTAGCAACAATGGTCCGTTTATTCGGAACCGCAGCACTATCAGCAACAGCACCAATCCTGGCACTCACAGCGGCAATGCTGCCATTCGCGGCGGCCGCACTTGCAATGGCAGCCGGAGCAACGGCAGGAGGCGCAGCCCTTCTGATACTGGCAGCCGGAGCACTAGCCGCATCAGTCGGCATGGTACCGCTTGCAGCAGCCCTGGCACTTGCAGCAGCATCGGTGGAAATCATCGGAGCCAGTGCAAAGGCAGCTGGATCGGCGCTTAAATCAATGGCCAAAGGTGCAACAGGAACCGCGGCCAAGATGGCAATCATAGCTGCAGGAGCCGCACCACTCGCGGCAGCCCTGGCACCACTCGCGGTCGCAGCGGCAGCAGCGGCAGCGGCAGTCCTGGCCTTAGCGGCAGGAAGTACAGCGGCAGCAGCTGCAATTATGCTCCTGGCAGCAGGAATCACAATGACAGCTGGAGCGCTGACACTTTGCAGCGCATCGATAACAGCATTCAAAGCAAGCGCGGCAGGAATCAACGCAGTGGCGACACCAACAGCTGCAGCATTCACAAGAATGGCAGTGGCAGTGGCACCGTTCACCGCAGCGATCATAGCGCTGGCCGGACCGATGATGGCAACATCAGCATCTATGGTCGTATTTGCAGGAGGCATCACAGTAGCGGCAGCTTCAGCAACCGCGCTGGCCGTATCACTGCGGTCGACAATGGCAACACTTGGAACGCTCGGAGCTTTAACCACGGTAGCCATGAATATGGTCACAGTGGCCATCAGAAACTCCGTGACACAGTCGAACCAGGCCGTGGTAACCGGAATCACCGTAATGCGGACAACAACGCAGACCGGAATGACAACCATCGTGGCCGTGACCAGAAACGGCATGACCATGTTCGTGGTGGCGGTCAGAACAGGCGGAAGCCAGGCAGTGGCAGCATGCAGAAGCACAAGCAGCCAGATGGTCGGAGCTTTCTCCGGACTTTCAGGAAGCATGTACAGCGCCGGATCGTTCGCGATGGCTGGACTTAGAAACGGAATCGCAGCCGGTGGAGCTGCAGCGATCGCCCAGGCGAGAAGCATAGCCAACCAGGTAGCAGCAACCGTCAACAGCGCTCTGAAGATTCACTCTCCATCAAGAGTCCTGGATCAATCAGGACAGTACGCAGGCCAAGGTCTCGCAGGAGGTATCCAGAAGACCGGAGCACTCGTTCAGAAGGCAGCCAACGAATCACTCGCGCAGCCGGTAATGAACGCGGGATCCAAGACGCTGGAGGCTCCACAGTTTGAGAACAGGTCGAGCGTGATCGGAGATACCGTGAGCGCATTCTCCGGACAGAAACAATCCGGAAACGGCAACAGCAACGAACCTGCAAGCCAGCAGTTCGTGTTCAGTCCAACGTACCGATTCGAGGCGGGCACACCGTCCAAGGAGGACATGGTAGAGGCGAACAGAATGAGCCAGGCAGAATTTAAGAAAATGATGAAAGAATACCTGCGGACGGAAGGCCGCCGGGCATTCGCATAGAAAGGAGGATATAAGTGGCGAACGTTTACTACACAGAAGCAGGAGACACATGGGACAAGATCGCCTACGAACAGTACGGATCCGAGAAATTCATGCAGCAACTGATCCTTGCCAACTGGGACAAACTGGACGTGCTTGTATTCTCCGACGGGGAGGAAATCATCCTCCCCGATATCCCCGACGATGAACTCGACGACACACCGGTATGGAGATCTGATTCAGACAGAGACGATGGAATACCGGCGGCAGATGAAGACGAATCGGAGGTGGAGTAATGGCAGAAGCAAGACGCGTGATCCCGGATATAGACTTCAATGGGAAAAGCGCAAAGAAGTCGCTGGACGGTCTCACAGAACAGATCGAATACGACGACGTGGCATCCGGAGCCAGCGACACGCTCTCCATTAAGGTCTTCAACGAAGACATGAAATTCTTAAAAGGCTGGCTGCCGAAGAAGGGAGACCGGATCACGGCCAGCCTCACCTTTAAGAATTGGACCAAAGAGGGAGCAGATAAGAAGTTATCATGCGGAGACTTTCTTCTGGACGGAATGACGATGACCGGAGGCCCGCTCGTGGCCACACTTGAAGGAATATCAATCCCGACAAACTCGGCTATTAAGTCAACAGGAAGAACAAAGACCTGGAAGAAAGTCAGCATTAAACAGATCTCCCAGGAGATCGCAAAGAGATACGGTCTGAAGCTCATCTTTGATGGACCGAACTACACCATCAAATCCATAGAGCAGACAGACAAAAGCGACAGCTCATTTTTATATGATTTGTGCAAGGATTACGGTCTCGGAATGAAGGTCTACAAGAGCAAAATCGTGATATGGGGAAAAAGCAAGTACGAAGGCAAAAAAGCCACGGCAACCATAAAGCGTGCAGACTTCATCGGGGACGATTGGGACTACAAGGACACGCTGGAAGGCACGTACACTGGAGCCCGAACGTCATATAAAAAGGGCAATGACAGCAAAGAAATCAGCATCTACGTCGGACTGGTAGGAGAGAATGCTAAAGGAGCCCGGACACTGAAAATCAGCGAGCAGAGTGACAGCGAGAACGATGCCAGATACAAAGCTGCTGCCAAGGTCAACCTGGAGAACGAAAAAGCAACCGTACTCACAGGAACGATATTCGCAAGGCCAGAAATCGTGGCCGGAATTTGCGTGAAAGTGAAAGACCTCGGCAAAGCGGATGGAAAATACTTCGTGGACGAAGTGAAGACCAAGACATCAGACAGCGGAACCACACAAGAGATTCAGCTGCACAAGTGTCAGAAGCAGCTCAAAGGAGATCCGCCACCAGCGCCACCAGCACCACCGGCACCGGCAAAGAAGACATACAAGGTCGGCGACATTGTAAACTTCCATGGCGGAACACACTACTACAGTTCATATCCAGGAGCGCGAGGCTACAGCGCAAGAGCAGGCAGGGCAAAGATAACGCTCGGACCTAACTGCAGAGGAAACGGCCATGCGCATCCATGGCACCTGATACACGTAGACAGCTCGTCGAACGTTTACGGATGGGTAGACGAGGGAACATTTGACTAGGAGGTAAATCATGGCAGACAGAACCATCAGAATCGGGAAGGTCTCGTCCGTTGATTACGGAAGCGGAATGATCAAGGTCACATATCCGGATCTCGACAATTCCGTGACCGACGACCTCCCTTATTTAACATTCAACGATGAATACAAGATGCCGAAGGTCGGAGCCAGCGTGCTGGTCGTTCATCTTTCCAACGGATCCGCGATGGGAATCGTGGCCGGAACGTACTGGAACAGCAGCCACAGACCACCGGTCAGCGGCAAAGGCGTATACAGAAAAGACCTGGCGCAGGCAATCGGTGAAGCCTTCCTGCAGTATTCAGGAAGCTCGTTGCAGATTCACGCACCAGCAATCACTCTCGACGCTTCAAGGATCACGCTGGCCACAAAGAGCGGAAGCATCACCGTGGCCGAAATCATCAACCACATCAAAGGATAGGAGGTATTCAGATGGCGACATACAAAGTCACAGCGAGGTCAGGGCTCCGCGTGAGAAGCAAGCCGAACGGAACCATCTTGACAGCAATGCCATACGGAACCACGGTATCCGGAGATGGGAAAAAGCAAGGCGGATGGTACCACGTAAAATACAAAGGAAGATGGGGTTGGTCTTATGGCCAATACCTGAAAACGGTCGCAGAGAAAAAGAAGACCGTGGCCAGCATCGCAGCCAAGAAGAAACCGGCCAAAAAGCCCAAGACGAAAAGAGCTAACAGCAAAAAGAAAACAGACACCAAGAAGAAGACCGATGAATCAAAGAACCGTGCAAAAGCGAAAGGAACACTCGGCTGCTGGGGCACAGATCTGATATTCGAGGTCAATAGCAAGAAGATCCTGACAGCTAAAGATATCAAGGTATCGCAGGACTCCAGATGGACGAAGCACAACATCCTTCAGAACGTGCCGCGCGGGGAATTTAGCGGTCCGGATACAATGGGCGTCACTCTTACCATCACGCTATCTGCAGAGCATGGCGTGAAGCCAAGAAGCACGGTCGAGAAGATCCGGAAAGCCAACCGGAGCGGACAGGTGGAATACCTGGTTATTGGAGGCAAAATCATGGGCTCCAATAAAATGGCAATCACAGCAACATCAGAGGCGTGGGACGCGATCTATAACAAAGGAGAACTTGTGAAAGCTAAGATCGACGTCACATTCATGGAATATTCATAAGGGAGGGAATCTAAGTGGCTTTTATAAGAATTAACCAGATCAAAGACGCGGACGGTTCCATCGAACCGGATGAATTGGAACTGGCCAACGACATCATCGAAGCGATGATGATCACAAGAAAAGGATCTATCCCTGGAAGTCGGGGATACGGTCTGACACAGATCTTCATTGACATGCCAGGGCCGGACGCAATCAACATGATCACAGTGGAGCTCGCAGAGGCGATGGACGAATACATACCAAGCCTGGAGCTTCAGGACATAAAAGGAACCCAGGACGAAGAAGGCGTGCTGGAGCTAGATATTTACTTAGGAAGGAGGTAAAAAGAGCATGGCAATCGAACAGATCGAGAGACTCCCGGACGTCAGCTTCATCGATGACGACATCAACCTGGATGGAATCCAGAAGCAGATGCTCCAGGACTACCAGGACAAATACATGGAGGAGACCGGAGAAGAAACCGTGCTGGACAGAGGCGAACCGATCGCCCTGATCTTATACGCCTGTAGCGTGCAGATTTACCAGATGTACATGTACGTTGATAGAGCCGGAAAGCAGAACCTACTCAAGTACGCATTCGGAGCCTTCCTAGACAACCTGGCAGCGCTCAAGGGCATCGAGAGAACTGCTGCCAAGCCAGCGACCGTGACGATGCGCTTCACACTTTCAGAGGCGCAGACCGGAGCAATAGCAATCCCGGCCGGAACCAGAGTCACGGATGGCGAGGCATACTTCACGACCGATAAGTATGCGGAGATTAAAGCAGGAGAGACCACAGTCGACGTGGCCTGCACTTCCATCGAGACTGGCGTAGATCTGAATGGAATCCATGAGGGAGCCATCCAGACACTCGTGGATCCGATCCCGTACATAGAGAGTGTGACCAACATCACGGAAACAGATGGCGGCGCGGATCCGGAGAGCGACGAATCCCTGAAGGACAGAATCTACATCGCACCGTCCCGCTATTCAACGGCCGGAACCGAGGAAGCCTACATCTACTGGGTAAAGACGTACAACGGAAACATCGCAGACGTCAAGGTCGGCAGCGACAACCCAGGAGAAGTAGATATCGTATTCCTGATGGATGACGGAATCCCAAGCCAGGAGATGATCACAGGGCTGACGAAGTACATCACGGATCCGAACATCCGGCCGCTGACTGACAAGGTCGTCGTGAAGGCACCAACAGCGGTGAATTACAGCATCAGCCTGACCTATTATATCAATTCTTCAGATTCAGGATCCGTGGAAACAATCCAGAGCGAGGTCGCCAAGGCAGTGGATGACTTCGTAACCTGGCAGCAGTCCAAGATCGGCCGAGACATCAACAGCTCGGAGCTGATCAAGAGAGTGACTGCAGCAGGAGCCAAGAGGGTAGAGCTCAAGAGTCCGGTCTTTCAGAAGATCGGCGGCACTTCCATCGCGTACTGCACAAGCAAGAACGTGACATACGGAGGTGTTGAGGATGATTGATATTAGAAACGGAGAGCTCGCAGACCTCTGGCCGGATGAGACAAGTCCGGAATTTAAGAGCATAAGCTACGCGCTGCACATGGCAATTATTAGAATGCTGGAAAAAGCTGCAGGCGTAGGCAGCTCTTGCGATATTGACCACCTGGCAGAATCCACGCTGGACTACCTGGCCGTGGAAACGCGAGCCATGTACTACGACCAGGGCGCGGACATCGAGACAAAGCGCTCAATCATAAAGAACACGCTCAAGTGGTACACACAAGCCGGAACAGTCAAAGCAACAGAGGAACTGATCGCCTCGGTGTTCGGAGGCGATGCGAGACTGATCGAGTGGTTCGACTTTACCGAGCCGCCGATCGAAGCTAATACATTCGATGTGGAAACAGAGGCGCTGATGACAAAAGACATCATCAACGAGCTGACCTCGGTCATTAAAAAGGTCAAGAATTCAAAGTCCCACATCCGAAGGGTGACCGTGCTGCGAGAACTTCACTCTGCAGCAGCCATGGCCGCCCACATCACAGCAATAAGTGAATGCACCGTGAGCAATCACGAGATATCAGATACAGACGCAACCGAAGGAATGAACGTGGCAGCAGTCGCCGCACCGGTTACAGAGACCTACGCTCTGAATACCACAGCAGGAGACATCCAGGCTACGGCCGGAGCATTTATCGCAAGTGCAACCGGCACCGAAGGAAGCACATACGTCCTGAATGATAATCAGGGAGCCACGGAGGCATCCGGCACCATCGATGTCGGGCCAGCCAATGCATCAGAGGAAAGCACCCACGCGCTGAACGCAGAAACCGGCAAAGCGGACCTCTCACAAAGCGAAAGAGCAGCCATGAGAGCAAACATCGACTATCAGACAACAACAGTCATAAAGGAGGAATAAATCAATGCTTATTTGGAATCCAAGTAAACTGACCACAAAAGGAAAAGCGCTCCTGGCAAAAGCCCAGGCGGGCAGATGCACAATCAAGATCACGAAGGCACAGACCGGATCCGGCCAGTACAGCTCCGGAGAGGCAACAGACACCAGAACGTCACTCAAGACACCGGTGCAGACGCTGCCGATCCACAGCAAAGAGATCCAGAACGGAAGTACACTCGTTCTGAAGGTAGCGATCACGAATAAGACCAGCGACACGGACGTCCTGAAATCAGGATACGAAATCCGCGAGTTCGGTATTTTTGCACAGGATCCGGACGATGGCGAAATCTTATACAGCATCGCAACCGCAAGCACCAGCGACTACATGCCCGCATACAATGGCGTGATCCCGTCTGTCATTTCCATGAGTTACTACCTGGAGGTAGCCAACGCAGCAAGCGTCACAATCGTGACCGCAGGAGGCCTGGCACTGCAGAGCGACCTGGAAGCGCTGGCAGACAGAGTAACCATCATCGAGCAGGCAGCCGTGAAGAAATACGGAGCCAGAAAGAAAGTCGGCCAGCAGAGCTGCGGCGCAGAGAGCTGGGAAAGACTCGGTGGAGCTGTCGGCCTTACAGCCAAGGCAGCAGTCGGAACCGGAGATGTCCAGAACGACTTCATGAAGTCGGTATATCCATACAACGCCTGCAGACCGTGCAACCTTTCAGAAGACAGAAAAGTCACTGCATACCTGGGAGACGCCAACTTCTCCTGGACCGGAGATAACGGAGACGTCATGCTGGAAATGCCGCTCTGCTACACATCCCGCTACTTTGAAACAGACAGCGACGGAGTAGAGTGGGAATACCGCTGGGTATCATCCGCACCGGTAGATGGCCTGCACGTCAACCCTGCATTCACAGACGGAAGCAGCATCAGCGACAAGATCTACATCCCGATCTTCAACGGATCCGCAGGAAAAGATGCAGCCACAGGAGCCAAGGACGTCATCCGTTCGATTGCCGGAGCGACACCGCTCACAGAGGTAACCAGGGCAACCTTCAGAACCCGCAGCCGCAACAAAGGCGAGGGCTGGCAGCTTGACGACGTATGGAACATGTTCCTGCTCGACCATTTATTTATAATCATGTTCGCAGGAACCCAGGCGCAGAGAATCCTCGGATCCGGACGTACTGAATTCAGAGAGAGTGGAGACGACAAGGCTCTGAAAGCAAAGAAGGCAACCAACTGCATTACGATCGCGAGCGACAGAGCTGCGCAGTTCTTCGTAGGCCAGCAGATCGCCATCGGAACAGCACTCTGGAATCATTCAGTATTATGGGGAAGAACGATCACAGCATTCAAGGCGTCAACAGAGGTGGAAGCAGCGACAGAAATCTACTTCGACGGAGATCCGGTGGATATCGCAGTCGGAAATGTAATCTGGTCATGCGTTCAGAAGACCGGCGAGACAACCGCAATGAAATGCCCGAACGGATGCCTGGAAAATCCCGAAGGGCCTACCGGAGCCAAACTCTCCGGAAGACGTGCGGTCCGTTTCTTATGGATCGAGGACTGGTTCGGTAACATGTGGCAGTTCCGTGACGGAGTCAACATCAAGAACCGCCAGCACTACTGCTGCAATAAGCGTGCGAGCTACGCAGACGACACATACACCGGAGACTACCAGAAGCTCGGCTACGCATGCCCGACAAGCGACGGATACATCAAAAAGATGGGATTCGACAGTCTGCATCCGGAATACGAGCTGCCGGTCGAGGTAGGTGGTGGAGCCGACGCATACATCGGCGATTACTACTACCAGAGCGAAGGCGGAACGCTGGTGCTCTCGGGCGGTCACGTGCACCGCGGTACGTCTGCCGGGCCTTTCTCCCGGTACTGTGACAACGGTACGGGTGCTGCGAACTGGATCATCGGCGGTCGCCCTCATTGCCGCAAGGCTGCCATTTAAGGGGGACCGGGGGACCTTATCCCCCGGAACTACCGGAGCCAACAATAAAAACTTAGGCAGGCGCAAAGACGAAGGCGCCTGCTGCCAATAAAGAAAACTAAACACAGGGAGCGTAACTGCGCGCGGCTGGTGATCTCTGGCGGTAACGTGAACAACGGTACGAATGCCGGGCCTTTCTACCGGAACTGTAACAACGGTACGGGTAATACGAACTGGAACATCGGCGGTCGCCCACTTTGTTAGATTCTCGATTTTTACGACATTATCCTAAATATTTGAATAGATAATGCCGCAGGTGCGCTTCCTTACCCCTTGGTAAAAATAGGCCGCGAATGGCGCTGGTTAGTACGCCAGGAATGGAGCTGGAAAGTCAGCGAGGCTAACAAAGAGAGTCTGAAAGGAGATAGCCATTCATGGAAGATACACAAAAGCAAGACAAGCTACCACCAATCAAATACACGAAGCGAGTCGGTCACTTATTCGAGCACGTCCGAGACCTCGACAACCTGAAGGAAGCGATCAAGGACGCGGCGAGACATAAGCGGAAGCGCAAAGAGGTCCAGAAGGTCCTGGAGGACATCGATGGACACGCGCTGGAGCTGCAGAGGATGCTGGATGAGGAAACCTTCATACCGGCCAAGTACACAATGCGACGAATCAACGATGGCATTCAGAAGAAGACCAGAGACATCGCAATCCCGCGATTCTGGCCGGATCAGTGTGTGCATCACGCATTCGTTCGCATTTTCAAACAGATCGTTCTGCATAGTGCCTATCCGTTCAGCTGCGGATGCGTACCGGGAAAAGGAACGCACGGAGCAAAGACCGCGATCGAGAAGTGGATCAGGAAGGATCCGAAGCATACCAAGTACGTCCTGAAGCTGGACGTCCGAAAATGCTATCCAACCATGAACCACGAAGAACTCCGGAAGAAGCTGCAGCGCAGGATAAAAGATAAGAAGTTCCTGCGCCTAGCAGACCGGATCATCGCGAGCTTTCAACAACCGATGGCCACGCACGAAAGACTGCTGCCGGAGACCGATGCGGTAGGCATCCCGGTCGGGCTCTTTACCTCGCCATGGTTCTGCAACTTTTTCTTTCAGGACATCGACCACAAGGTCGCCGAGAAAACCGGAACCGCGCACAACGTGAGATACGTGGATGACATGGTCTTGTTTGACTCAAGCAAACGACGACTGCACAAAGCTCTCGAATTCATCGAAGCCGAAGTAAAAGCCACGAAGCAGACCGTCAAGGACAACTGGCAGGTCTTTATATTGAGCAAGCGCCCGCTTGACTTCTTAGGTTTCAAATTCCACACGAATAAGACAACCATCCGGAAGTCAATCATGCTGAGAATCAGCCGGAAAGCCAGGACGATCGCAAGAGCTGCATACGCGTCCATCCGGAACGCGCACGCCATGGTCTCATACGTCGGATACATCGTGAATTCAGACAGCCAGCGCTTCTACGAGAAGTGGGTGCGGCCGTTTGTTAATATAGCACAACTGAAAGGAGTTATCGCTGATGAAGACAGAAAGCAACATCAGGCCTGCGTCGCAGTTTGAAATTGAGGCGCTCCCGCCAATCGAAGGAAGATCCTGCACCGTCATTTTATATGACAATGTCCGGGGACCATTCACACGCCAGGCTTCAGGAGAAGACCAGGAGCCACAGGAATACTTCACATTTGACCGCTACACAGTAGACACGATCTACAGAGAAGGTCTCGCTGCAGCAGTCGCAGCAGACACAGAGACCTGGATCCAGAATGCCAAGGAGGCGGAAGCATCCGGAGAACAGCCATCAGAGCTGGAAATCCTGACAAAGACCGTCACAAAGCAGCAGGCACAGATCGAGTCGATCAACCAGAGCGTCGACGACATCACGCTCGCGATTCTTGGAGGTGAGTAAAATGTATGAAAGACTGAAAAGATTATACCAGGAAGGACGCGCGTCCGAAGCAATGCTGAAGAACGCGGTCAAGAGAGGATGGATCACAGATGAAGAAATGCAGGAAATCATCGCCTCAAAGAAAGAACCAGAGATTCCAGTGCCTACATTGTAATCCTGACAACACCTGCAGAAGGACATACGAGCCATGCACAGATAGCTGCCGGAGCTTCGGCTCCTGCGGTGAGTGCGTGGCTTATTTTATGCCCGCAGGACAGCAGCCATGCAAGAGCTGCAGCAAATTAAATGTAGGAGGGAGGTAGGATCCAATGGACATAGCAACAATCGTCGTGGCCGCCAGCATTCCGTCCGCGTTCACAGGCTTCTGCTTCTGGCTCATCGAGCAGAACATCCAGAAGCGCGCTGAGAAGGAAAAGGCAGAACGCGAGGAGCGCCAAAAGGCGGTGGACGAACGCGAGCAGATCAGAGAGAAGAATGAGCTCTGCATCATCAACAGCGTGAACGCAGCCATAGCGCTCGGAGAGGCCACAGCCAGAGCCGTGCAGAGAATCCCGGATGCACACTGCAACGGAGACATGCACGCAGCCCTGGACTACGCTCAGAAAGTCAAGCACGAACAAAAGAACTTTCTGAACGAGCAAGCACTGAAACATATCATCGAGGAAGGAGAACAAACATCATGAAAAACATTAACTGGAAAAGAAAACTGACAAGCAGAAAGCTCTGGACAGCAGTGGCGTCATTCGTATCAATGATGATCGTAGCCACAGGAGGCGCAGAGAACACAGCCACACAGGTAACGGCACTCATCATGGCCGGAGCATCCGTCGTGGCATACATCATCGGAGAAGGACTCACCGACTCCGCAAACATTGGATCCGACGATTCAGAGGAATAAGAAGCACAAAGCACCCAGGGGCGGCCACCAGGCTGCCCTTTTTATTTAGGAGGTATGCAAGATGGCAATCACAGAGAAACAGCAGAGATTCATCGAGGAGATCGCAAAGTGCGTACAGAAGTACGCCTACATTTATGGAATTCTCGTGCATAGCCCGATCATCGCCCAGGCGATCCTGGAATCTGGATGGGGAGAAAGTAAGCTGGCCGCCAAGTATCACAACTACTTCGGTTTGAAATGCGGATCCAAGTGGACCGGCAAGAGCGTCAACCTCACAACCCAGGAGGAATACCAGCCAGGAACCCTGACAACCATCAAGGATAACTTCAGAGTCTACGACAGCCTGGAAGAAGGCGTCAAGGGATACTTTGAATTTATCCAGCTGCAGAGATACCAGAATCTGCGAGGCATCACGGATCCGAAGAAATATCTGCAGACAATCAAGAACGACGGATATGCCACATCGAGCACATACGTCGAGAGCAACTACCAGTTGATCACGACATACAAACTCGCCAAATACGACAAGGAGGAAACAGCAATGAGTAAAATCGAAAAGGCAGTACAGCAGATGGAAGCATGGGCCGGAGACGACTCCCACGGCTACGACCAGACATACAGATGGGGACAGCGTGGAGACTTTGACTGCTCCGCAGCAGTGATCCAGGCGTGCGAGAACGCAGGAATCCCGGTCAAGAGCAACGGAGCAACCTACACCGGAAACATGCTCCAGGTGTTCAAGAAATGCGGATTCGTTGACGTTACCAGCAAGGTAAACAGATCCACAGGAGCCGGTCTCCTTCGAGGCGACGTCCTCCTGAACACTTCGCACCACACCGCAATGTACTGCGGCAACGGAAAAGAAGTAGAAGCAAGCATCAACGAAAAAGGCACGGCGACAGGAGGAAAGCCTGGTGACCAGACAGGAAAAGAATTCCTGATCAGAAGCTACCGTAACTACCCATGGACCAATGTCCTCAGATACGCAGCAGAGTCCCAGGCTTCCGGATCCGGAAAGAAGGACGTCGCAACCGTGGCCAAGGAAGTCCTGGCAGGAAAATGGGGCAATGGTGATGAGCGAAAGAACAACTTGACTGCTGCCGGTTACGATTACGTAGCAGTGCAGGCAGAGGTCAATCGCCTCGCAAGCGGAGCCTCAGCTCCGAAAAAGAGCGTGACGGAGATCGCGAAAGAAGTGCTGGCAGGCAAGTGGGGCAACGGAGACGACCGCAAGAAGAAGCTCAAAGCAGCAGGATATGACTATGCAGCAGTGCAGACAGAGGTCAACCGCCTGGCCAAGGGTGGCAGCTCCACAAAGAAAAACGTGACAACCGTAGCCAAAGAAGTCATCGCAGGCAAGTGGGGAAATGGCGACGCCAGAAAGAAGAAGCTGCAGGCCGCAGGATACAACTACGCTGCAGTTCAGAAGGAAGTCAACAGACTTCTGAAATAAGATGATCCCGACATCAATGTCGGAAACATAGACAAAAGCCAGGGAGGTTATGCCTCTCTGGCTTCTTTTTTAATGACCTCGGCATCGGCCGAGAAGAAGACGTCCCACACTTCCTGTGAGGACAGATCGTAGCGGACTGCGATCCGAATAATATGCTTGCGCTGGAATGGCTGCCGCCCGTTCCAAATCGTTGAGAAGTTGGATGCAGTCATACCAAGTGACGCAGCAAGGTCTTTATTAGAGTCATCATGAGCAACCATGGCGGCTTTCAGTTTTTCTTTATCAAACATTTTTATTCATTCCTTTCTAAAAGGATAACCGTGGAGCGCTTCAATTCGGCTGCGCGGGGAAGCTGCAGAAAACCCAGGATAAAATTTATACAATCATAGGCGTCGCCTTTCTGGCCATTGGCCGGGTGCAAGGTTTACGAGGACGTCCAGCGGGGCAGCCGGACCTTCAGGCTTTCACATTAAAAACCAGGGAAACTTGTCGAACATCATCCACGGTACCCGTCGCGCTTCTTCCTGCAGGACTTCGGACCTGCCATCGGTGGTTTAATACCTGGGAGACTAGCTCTCCCAGAGTTCAATGTCGTGAATTTCGATACAGGATCCGAATTGATCCTTTGCAGCCTTTCTGGCCTGCGCTTTCGTATCGACGTAAGCTCTGACGACGTCCCAGGCGCCGCCAGGATAGCTCCAAGTTACTAAGTAAATACGGTTTGTTTTTCTCATGATTTAGACCCCCTATCTTTCAGACACCCAACGCTCTACCTGTTCAACGTTGCACTCGATGTAGCAATCGCACACGTCACGGAAGACTGCGATTTTTTCAGTTTTTCCACACCAGGTATGAGTTTCAAATCTTACGAACCAAGCACTGCGGCTAGCCCATCCACACCAGTATTTCTTACCAACAACTAATTCATTCGCTTTCATTTTCAAGTCCTCCGTTTCGTTTTTGCTTTCCTTTAGGTTGTCTGTATATTAGCTCTGATACCGGTACTATTCAAGTTATTTATAACCGTAAACTGCACAAAGATCTCGGCCGGTTTTTGGTGGTAATTAGTATAATTTATAACTACTGCATGGAGCCATCCGGAAGGAACCGGCGCATGTTATACCGGCCCATCCAGGTGAACGACACCAGCGCCATCTGACCAGTGGCCGCAGCCTTCTGGCGGGCAGTTCGGAAAGCCTGGTCCTGGCTCTGCGTTTCCATATAGAAGCCGCCGGCACCGTGCACACGATAGATCACATTCATACAAGGCACCTCCTAACGTTTTTTGATTTCACCGAAGGCGAGGATATCCTGCACCATCCAGTCGTACCCGCAGAAGCCTGCGTTTAATTTGCGGAGCTTCCTGGCTTCCTTCGCATCAACGACGCGAGCAGAGATCATAGCACACCAGCCATCATCCCAGCGATAGCTCCAGGAGCCACCATCCAGCTTAGAGAACAGCTTCACCATAGAAGCAGCCTGGGACGTTTTGAAAATGTAGTGTCCCTGATCCGCTCCGGACCATTTACCGTTCCAGCTTGCCGCATACGGCATTGATAATTCAAAACACAAAATCATAAAAAGACCTCCTTTATTTTATATTCACTTTTTTATAAAGCGGGCAGAATTACCTGATCGTCGGGGAGGTCCGTGGAAAAGAATGTCTGGATATGCTGCAGGCACTTATATGTACTATATAACAATTATATATATAACGTATATAAGGATGGAAAATATAGATTAGAGGGAAGGCATAGGAACGATATGAACATTAAGTATAGGTTATTGTGTAAAAGGTTAATAGAGGAAAGGAAGAGAGTAGGTGTCATTCAATATTATAATGTACTGTTCATAATGGAGTTATTGTCAGATAAAGACATATGGTTTTTAGAACAGTGGGTGAACGGTATAAATAACATATATATGAAGGATATACATAACTGGTGTAGAATGCATTTTGTTAAATATCACACTGTATTTGTTTACAGGAAAGAGTATCCGGTAAAAGCAAATATTTGGAATGGATATTCATATATAAGGTGGCGGATGGAGCGGATGATGAATTTGGAATAAGATAAAATAGTGCTTGCATGAAAGGGAGTCTTAGAGTAGGGTATTCTTTTGAAAGTATGGATAGAACGAAGGCTGAAGGCTCTGCGCTATTCGTTTGGCAGAGCCTGAGTATTGTCCTGATCCGTAGAAAATAAATCTAACTGACCTTCTGGAGTGGAACTTTGACCGGATTCATCTTCAGTTGATTGTTCTCTTTTTTTGGGTGTTTTATGAGTGTATAATTTCTCAAAAGGAAGTGAATACTTGGATTTTTTATTGTATTCTAGTAAAAGAGCTTCTGCAAACCCTAATGAACCGGCACGACGTTCTCTGGCAGTACGACTGATTTCTCTGACAGAGACACGTCCTACTTTTTCTTTAAATGTGTCATCTTTCATTGTTTCTCCATAAGCATTATCCAGACGGGCAATAGCATTAAGCATATTGGAGCTAAAGGACATAGGCGCGCCTTCCCATGTGGCAACGCAAAGGCGTAAAACACGATCAAGAGTGTGAAAACCATATTTTTCATAGATATTAATTAAAGTGGATACAGCACATATACCTCCGGGGCGAGAGGAAGAAGTAATAGAGAGATCATATGATTCAACAAGGTCACGAATAATAAGTTCTCTATCATTACCAGCTTCAATATTAGCCATGAATATTTCATAAGGTAGTAACGATTTGACATATTTCATCTGATTTGCAAAAATATCTGCTTCTTGAGTGTAAACAAGATCATCATAAACCATGCACCAGACAGGAGTTTCTCTTGATCCAGAGACGAGAGCGACAATTTCTATAGTGTGTTGTCCGTTGAACACATAATTTATCCCATCACGTCTACTTACTTTTACAGGGTTTATCTGATAAAGGTCAAAATTAGCTGCAGCACGTTGAACGTGTTTGATAGAAAGATTACGTTGGTAATCTTGATTTGAACATAAATTTTTAATAGGTATTTGCTCAAAATGCACTTGGGGAACAAACTTTTGTAAATCTTCGGTATTTCCATCCATAATTATATTTCCTCCAATTTTTTCAAAATATTATTTGTGGTTGATATTAGGCACATAAGCTGATATTTAAGCTTATATTTTGCTGTATCAGATGCAATTTTAAAATCTGAAACTTTTAATACTCTTTCGATAGAACTGTTCCATGAGGGAATCGTCAACGTAAGACTTGCAATTTCCGCATCTGGATCAAATTGTGGCAGATTGCGTATAGATGGAATAGAAACGGAAGATTCTTTCTTTAATATCGGTTTGGCGTAATTATTCCACAGTAATTCCCTTTTCATATCATGGTAACTGAGATGTTCTATCTTTTCGGCAAGAAGGTAGTTATTTAGACTTAAAAGCTGCTCTTTTGATAATCCTGAAAGTTCAATAATATTAGCTTGGGAAATCCAAAGCTGACCAGAACGAACTCGTTTGACAAGATCCGGAACTTTTTCATCAATTATATCTAGTGCACTACTGTAAGCAGAATATTTGTAAACGGTAGCCATTGCTACATTACATTCTTCGGATATTTTTTTTGCTGCGATGCTTGCACCGGAAATATGAGATTTATTCGTAGATGAAAGTTGTCTTGAAACTAAAATTTTTTCAGCATCATATTTTTTCCCAATCAGGTATTTTTTATTGATATTGGTTAAATCCTCTCGTTTAAGTTGGTCAGTACATATCCATGAAATTACATCTTCTTTACTGGAAAAATGGAGTCTTTTTATTCGGAAAGGAATACTGTGTTTACGAAATAATTCATATGCTTCTATACCATTAATGACAATACCATTCCATGTGCAGATGGGGGTGTGATAGGAATGACATAATATCTGTTGCTCAAGTTGTTTATAATCTTTTTCACTGAGATATTGATACAAATTGGTGAATTCTAGTTTTGTTTTTAATGTATATATACTATAATTGCGCATACTCATCTCCCATTATTTCTGATTTGAATTCTGTTTGTGGTAGTTTTGTGATGATGTTATCCATGGAAAATAGAGCTATTTTCTTATCTGGGTAAATATTGCCTTCTAAACGAAAAATGTTAAATTTCTCCCAAGAAAGGTTAAGCTGGGAAAGTGAATATAGTAATTCTCGGCTGTACAATTCATAACTGTTACCATTGATGACAAAATAATCCTTAACTTTATGTGCCAATTTATCCTCTGCACAACTAGCCTTTATACCTATCATTTTTTGATCAGGATTAACAAGAAGTTGAATATATTCTGGGTTACCAATTTGACGGAGTGTATTGCGGTGGATTCGTATACGATTCTTTTTAAAGTCAATACATATTAGTGGATGGGAAGAGTGTTTGTTGTTCATAGGATTTTTCCTCACTTTCTGCTGTTGATGGTTCTTTTGCTTTTTCTATGGATTTATCAGTTGCCTTCTTCTTTTCTTGTATGTCAAATACTGCGTAGCCTTCAAATATATTGACTTGCATTGATTTCTGATGTTCTTCCACTGGAATACCGAATTGATTCTTCCATTCTTCAGGATAAGAAGGTGTCCTAGCAGTGGTTACAGTTCCATTGTCTTTTAGTGTACGAGGAAATATTTCAGGTGAAGTTAAATCGAAAATGAACAGTATTTCATTGCCAGAACGAATTAATTTGCCGAGAATCTTGTACCGATAATTAGGATTCCAATCCATGAGAGATATCACTTTAGCAAAGAAAATTCGACAGGTGATTTGTTTTGGCGAACGCTTTTTTCCAGAGGAACACCAACGAAAAGAGTCTTTTTCTTCTTCTCGACAGGGACGGACAGCCAGTTTTTTTTCAATGGGATTGACTAATATTTGCACATATTCGACATCGGGTAGCTTTTTTATGCAGGCGGTATTTACAGATACCTTGTAGTTATTAAACGTAAACGAAGGTTCGTAAATATGAGCGAAGAATTCGCCACGTACAACTTGATAACCGTCATAGCTGAAAGAATCATCGTCAATGACTTCCATTTGATTTGAGGGGCTGGGTGCGACTGTTATTGGCATAGGTGTGTTGATTTTCATCATATCAGAAGGTTCTGTAGTCATATTCCATTGATTTATAGGTTGCTCGCTCATTGGGTGTCTCCTTTAATTTCTGTAATAATATTCTTTATATTTTGTATAATGGTTTCTTTGGGAGTGGTTTGTAGCTCGGGTTCTTTATAAGGTTTACTTTCTGAAGCAGTTTGCCAGTTTTTGTCCACTGTAAATTCTGTTAATTCTGGCGCTTGAGACTGAGTATAGTAATTATTACCGAAGCTATTCATCCAGTCGGCAGGATAAGCTAACACACTCTTAGAATCAGATATTGTATCAGGCGTGTTGTTATTGGGGGCGGATACTTCGTTGGTACTTGTCGGGATTCGTATTTCTGTATCGTCCATGTTGAAAATAAGGACATTTTCATTGTCTTTTTGGTGGGCAACTCCTAATATTCTATATTTGCATTTTTTGTCCCACTTAAATATCTCGTATAATGTTGGCAAAAATGCAGCACCGGAAATTGGTTTTGGAATAAGTTGACCATCTTTGAGACGTGACCACTGCACTTTATTTTTTGTTTCAGAGGAACATGGTCGAATAGCAAGTAGTTTTGAGCTCGGGTGTATTAGCATTTCGACAAATTTTATGTTTGGAAATTTCCGTATAGCATCTTTGTTAAAAGAGATCTGTTTATATGAAAAAGAAACAGAAATCCGACCAACCGAGGAGAAAAATTGTCCTCTAGCAACTTCATAGTCTCTTAAATCGAAGGAACCGGCGGAAGCAGTAATTGTATCAGGTGCATTCATATTTGCCGGTTTAAGGACGCTTTGAGATGCTTCAAAGTAGTCTCTGGATTTAAATCCAGACCATCTTGGATTAATGCTTATAAATCCACTTAGAGAGCCTTCTTGTATCACATGTAATTCTGGTAAAATCTCTTTATTTCCATATTTCGCATTTGTAATTAATTTTTGAACAGCTATGAAATCATTTCGGGAGATAATAGCTTCATGATGTCCGACTTTTCTGTATTGATTACGGTCTTGATTGTTTTTCCTTGATTTATGGTCAAGATAATTCGGAGTCCATGTTTTTCTCGCCAGAACATCCCCACAATGGCGTTCATTTTGAAGGATTTGTAGTATGGTACTGGATGACCAGACATCATTATTCTTTTTTGTTTTACAACCGAGTTCTGTCAAAGAATCAGCAATTTGTTGAGTACTACTTCCATTAAGATACATATAAAAAATAAGCTGCACAATTTTAGCTTCATGTGGATTGATTACAAGATCTCCATTTTCGTCTTGGTCATATCCGAGCAGAGGAGGTGTAAGGAATATTCCCCGACGAAAACGCATTTCAATGGAAGAATTCATAATTTCACTTTTGGTATGACTTTCTTCCTGCGCAAGTGTTGACATGAATGACAGAATCATTTCGCTTTTGGGATCAAGAGTATTTAAATGCTCTGTTTCAAAAAATACACCGACGGGTGGACGGAGTGAAGAAAGCTCTCGTACATATCGGATACAGTCAACAACGTTTCTTGCAAATCGGGATACACTTTTTGTTATGATTAAATCAATTTTTCCGCCTTCACAATCTTCAATCATTTTTTTGAATGCATCTCTATGTTGAAGCGAAGTGCCGGAAATGCCTTCGTCGGCATATATTTCTACAAGCATCCAATTCGGATTTTTATTTACTACATCCTGATAATGATTTTTCTGTAATTCATATGAGGATGTTTGGCGTGGATCATCCGTAGATACCCTTGCATATACAGCTACTCGTAGTTTTTTTTCTGTTTTAAAAATATCCTCTGGTGGAAGTGCCGGAATTACTTCTAGTTCTTCTGGATCAATACCTTTGTATCTTTGCCGGATTCTGGCTTTCTGTTCATCAATATTACTGCTTCGTTCTTCACTTTCTTTCATCAATAGCGACATCCTTTATAGTTGATATAACTATCATAGAATTTTTGGATTGAAAAAGACATAAACCATCGGTTAAGTGATTAACGGATGGTTTATGTAGAAATAGATATTTGATTGTTATTGAATGATTTAATAATCATTCGGGTTATCAGCATCGTAATTGTGTTTTGAGGATAGATGCCAATCATTGATTCGTAAAATGTTTTTTATGGCTGAAAGAACCTCGAATATGTAACGTTTTTCAGTGCTGGTACAATCTGCCATTAATAAATCAATGTCAGTTTGATATTCCGTAGGATTGTATAACAAGTTCCCATAGAGTAATTCATCAATAGTAATTTCAAGTGCGTTGCTAATTTTGATTAAAGATTCTAAACTGGGTTTACGCTTGGCATTTTCAATATAGCTTATATAAACAGTAGAAAGATCAGCAATTTCAGCCAGCTCCTCGGCAGATAATCCTCGTTGTTTGCGGGTTTCTCTTATACGTTTGCCTATAAGTGCATAATTTATTTCCATGTCCTCACCTCCTTTCCATCACAACTTGACTTTCTTGTGTTGTAGATAGAAAAAATGGTGAGCTATACAACAGCAATTGGTTGTATAAAGAGAAGTATATCATATGTATATAGCAAAAAGAAGATTGTCGATTGATGGGAGAAAAAGGCGATAAGTTGTAATTGAACAACAGCGAAAAAAGGGTTATCATTTATGTATTAAAAATTATGTCTGGGAGGAAAATACATGGCAGATAAAGAGGAAATCAAAACACTGGAGGAATTAGAGGAAAAAGGAAGAGTACTGCGGGAGTACAAAGAAAAATTCCGGCAGATGTGCCAAGAGAATAAAATGATAAAGGGTTCGACAGTGCTGAAACTATATGATAAAATTGAAGAAATACAAAGAGAATATGAGCATTTAGATAATAAGCTGACATTAATGGAATACAACTTTATATAGTTCTATTTTTTTTGTTTTAATACTACTGTTTCCCTTAGTAAATACTTGTAAGATACATCTCTAATAATTTTGCGGATTTCTAGTTACAATTAAGGTAACTACTATCGGAAAGAGGTGTATTTACTTGCGTACAGAGGATTATATTGCGGACAATATTATAGCTTTATGTAAAAAACGTGATATGAGTAAATATCGGCTGTCACAATTGACTGGTATATCTCAATCTTCGATTGGAAAAATTATTGCTAAAGAAAGTTTACCAACTATGCCTACTGTAGAAAAGATATGTGATGCACTGGGAGTAACAATGGCACAATTCTTTGCCGGAATGGATGTTCCAGTAAGCTTATCAGAATCACAACAAGAGGTTCTGAATATTTGGAATAATCTTGATGAAAAAGAACAGAATGTAGTGATACAAATGCTCCGGGGACTTCAAAAATAAAGGAAACAGTTGTAACGAAAATGTTGACTGTTTCTTTTTTTATGGAGTTGAGAGATTATGGTGATTGAAAAGAAATATTATGATATTGCACAGCATGAATTGGAAGAAATGCAAAGAGAAATTAATGAAGAAAAAGCGCAAATGTCAGAAGAAGAGATACTAGAGGATAAAAAATGGCATGATGAACAATTGGAAACAATTATTAAAAAGGCAGAAGCTCATATGCGTCGTTTTAAGAAAGTTCCAGATCCTCAAAAAGTAGTGAAATTCACTTTTTTACAAAAAGATGCATTGGAAATTGCACGAAATATGCAGATGAATATAAAAACTGAGCGTAAAGAAGATGATTTATGGGGGACGATAGAAATGTCATTTAATAATATGTGGTTTTTAGATTCGGCTCCTAGTGAATGGAAAGATATTTGGAATAACTTGCTGAAAGAAGCTCAGAGAGTGTATATAGAAGCAAAAGATAACATGATCATGTATCAATATTATTATGATTTGGCGGTAGAAGTTCCTTGTGTGCAGACACAATACAAATAATGATATATGAATGCTGTTCTGTAATAATTTTATGATATACTGTGGATATGATATGTAAAAATAGTCGGAGAAAGATTTGTGAATGCACGATTATTTAGGAGGAAAAAAGCATGACAGATGCAGAACAAAGAGAGGCTGCCCGTCAATTTGTAAACCGATGGATGGGAAAAGGGAAAGAAGATGAAGATGGACGTTCTTATTGGATTGATTTATTGACGAATGTTTTGGGAATGGATAATGTGACAGAACGTTTGAACTTTGAAAAGAAAGTTGTAATTGATGGAAATACAAAACGTATTGATGTGTATATTCCTGAAACACGAGTAATTATTGAACAGAAGAGTCTTGGAAAAGCATTGGATCAGAAAATCAGGAATTCAGGAGATGTTGATCTTACTCCATTTGAACAGGCAGACAGATATAATGGAAAGCTGACTTTTGATGAAAGAGCTCGGTGGATTGTTACGTCAAATTTTGCTGAAATTTGGATTTATGATATGAACCAGAAACAGCCAGAACCGACAAAGATTGCTTTAGATGAATTACAAAGCAAATATCCATTGTTGGACTTCTTGGTGAAAAAGGAAATAAAGACAATATCGCATGAAATGGAAGTATCAATAAAAGCAGGAGGCATTGTTGGGCTTATTTATGATGCGTTTTTAAAACAATATCGTATACCAGATATTAAGGAAAAGGATGAAACACTTGAGCAGAGAGAAAAAAGAGAGCATAAACTAAAGAGCCTGAATGCTTTATGTGTGCGAATTGTTTTTTGCTTGTATGCAGAAGATGCTGGTATTTTTGGAAAGAGAAATATGTTCCATGATTATTTGGAAACATATGAAGTAAAGGATTGCCGGAGAGCTATAATAGAATTATTTAAGATATTGGATACACCTGTATCAGAGCGAGACGAGTATTTAGAGGAAGAACTTGCTCAGTTCCCGTATGTAAATGGTGGGTTATTTGCTGATGAAACTATTGAGATACCACCTTTTACAGAGAAAATTAAAGAATTACTTCTTACAAAAGCGTCAGAAGATTTTGACTGGAGTGATATTTCTCCAACTATATTTGGAGCGGTATTTGAATCTACATTAAATCCTGAGACCAGACGTTCAGGAGGAATGCATTATACATCTATTGAAAATATTCATAAAGTTATTAGTCCTCTTTTTTTGGAAGATTTGCAGAAGGAATTTGATAGTATTAGAGCAATTCAAGTGAAGCGTACCAGAGATAAAAAATTGGAAGAATTCCAAAATAAATTGGCATCACTTACATTTTTTGATCCTGCGTGTGGTTCCGGAAATTTCCTTACAGAAACATACCTGTCGCTTCGTCGTTTGGAGAATGAGGTGATAAAGGAAAAAGTTGGCGGACAAATGACATTGGTAGAGGTAAATAATCCAATTAGAGTTTCTATTCAGCAATTTTATGGAATAGAGATTAACGATTTTGCAGTTACAGTTGCGAAAACGGCTTTATGGATTGCAGAATCTCAAATGTTGGAAGAAACGAAAAATATTGTGTATGGATTTAATGACGATTTTCTTCCTTTAAAGACATATGTAAATATTACAGAAGGAAATGCATTAAGAATTGATTGGAATGATGTAATTCCTGCAGAAAAATTATCGTTTATAATGGGAAATCCGCCATTTGTAGGAGCACGTTGGATGGCGTCGGAGCAGAAGGAAGATGTTGAGAAGATATTTGAAGGATGGAAGAGTATAGGAAATCTTGATTATGTTAGTTGCTGGTATAAAAAAGCGGCTGACTATATGGGAAATTATAATATCAGAGCAGCATTGGTATCAACTAATTCAATTACACAGGGAGAAAGTGTTTCGATTCTCTGGAAACCGCTTTTTGAATCAGGTGTACACATTGATTTTGCATACAGAACATTTATATGGGATAGTGAAGCGTCAATAAAAGCGCATGTTCATTGTGTAATTGTTGGCTTTAGCAGAGCTGTAAATAATAAGCAGAAAATAATTTATTCAGGTGAGAACGCAATTCCGGCGAATAATATTAATGGATATTTGCTTGATGCAGAAAATATATTCATTGAAAAAAGAATGAAACCATTGTGTAATGTTCCTGAAATAGCATTAGGTGGGCAAGCAATTGATGGTGGATTTTTAATATTGACGGAAGAGGAAAAGGAAGAGTTTTTGGAAAAAGAACCACAGGCTTCTCCGTTTTTTAGACATTATATGATGGGAAAAGATTTTATTGATCGAAAGCCGAGATATTGTATTTGGCTTGTTGGAGCTGATCCTGGATTATTAAAAAAATGTCCGATGATATTAGAACGAGTGAATAAAGTACGTGAATTTAGACTTAGTAGTACAAGAGCGAACACAAAAAAAGCGGCTGAGAATCCAACTTTATTTGCATCAATACTTGAACATAAAAATCAATATATTGCGATTCCCAAAGTTTCTTCTCAGAATCGTAGATATATTCCAATGGATTATTTAGATGGTGAAATTATTCCGGGAGACAAATTATTCACTATGCCCAATGCATCATTTTATGAATTTGGTGTATTGATGTCGAATGTTCACATGGCATGGATGCGAGCAGTGTGTGGAAGATTAAAAAGTGATTATAGTTATTCAAACACAATAGTGTATAACAATTTTCCGTGGCCTGTAGTAACGGAGAAGAATCGGGAACAAATTGAAAAATCGGCACAGGAAATTTTGAAAGCAAGAACATTATATCCTAGTAGTAATCTTGCGGCTTTATATGATCCTTTAACAATGCCAGCCGAGTTACGACGAGCACATACTGCAAATGATAAAGCTGTTATGGCTGCGTATGGCTTTAGTACAAAAATGACGGAAGCAGATTGTGTGGGAGAGTTGATGAAATTATACCAGAAAATGCAATGATAAAAGTTTATAGAGCTGTTTTTTGCTCAAAGTAAAATATTTGAAAACATAGAATATTCCAAATCCATAAAAGATGAATGAAAACCAATATGGGAATTTTACATGTGTTACAAAATTTGTAAAATTTTCATATTGGTTTTTTTGTAATCTGTAAAAATTATAAATTTGGATATCGAGTAAGGTTTCGGATTTTTGATTTTTATGTATTTTTCAATTTTGGATATGGCTCCGAAATTGGCAATTTTGCGGAAGTGTATCCACACTTCCTGTCCTTGCTATTTTTTAATCACATGGTGATTTCACAGGGATATAGGGCTGTTTAGCCTATTTTTTCTCCCTGTGCTGTGACCGAAGAAATTCGAGGAACCAATTATATATTTATGCTGAATGTGAGGAACTGGGGAGCACAATCCTCAGCAAGATTCCAACATCCGAAAAATGCCGTATTGCTAAAATAGCGATATGGTATTACCGGGGTGGATCTTGCTCTAATGTGTACAGTAACCTCGGCATAAATAGAAAGAATGGGTTTGGGGAATCCCCAGCAAGATAAAAACCTGATGAAAGAACATTTGTCGGAAAGACAATATTGTTAAACACAGGTGGATCTTGCTCTGGGGTAAGAAAGAAGTATCTTTATATTATCAAAATGATATTTGGAGTTTATGTTGTTGGAAAGTCGTAAGCAGGAAGATAACTTCAAGTTGTTGGTGCAAATATAATGAATAGAAGTGTCCGGTACATTTTTGGTGATGGGTATTTTGGTGGAATCCATTTTTATTTATTTTGAATAATAAAATTTTGAATCTGCAGCCGATTCTGCCTGCCGGACAATGTTTTTAGATATCTGTAAACGTCACGGACTGGAACTTGATGAAGAACCATCGTATGATGGAAGAAAGTATTTGGAAACACGATAGAAGCAAACGCTGTACTTATCGTCTTGTCTGGCAGGGAAGATTATTAGGCATTAACCAGAGAGATATCGGCAGAGAAAACAGAAGTGATAGACAATGATATTTGTTAGATATGCTTCTTGTCGTTGGCTGTATCATATTAAAACGCTTTTTACGTTAAAAAAGTGCTGTGATCACAAGGCTTTTTTCAAGCAAAAATGAAAAGGCTATATATAGGTAGCCTGTGAAACTGGAAGTGCCCATTTTGGGCCTGATTTAAAGAATAATGTTCTGACAGAGACCAATGGAATGACTCTCTGCTAGGGCTCAAAAAGAAAGGAAAAATGATTATGGAAAAAATGATGAATACAAAAACAGAGGGTAACACATTTACAAAGAAAATCGGGCAGACAGTCTATGTTGTCCGTTATCATTTCAATGAAAATGCAAAGGAAACAATGCAGGAGAAGATTAACCGGATGCTGGTTACAGAAGCAAGTCGACAGGCAGTATATTAAAATTAGGTGGATGTAATTGAAGAAAAAATATGATATCATGTGAGTAACA
>OGWS01000096.1_pt1 | contig 87944 bp, 67 predicted proteins | sample 1576111 | NCBI WGS metagenome assembly OGWS01 (sample SAMEA3541534, study PRJEB24748) | human gut metagenome | biome: human gut; feature: human-associated habitat; material: faeces | place: China | collected 2012
TTATAGAACACCTGACGATTCAATGAACTGCGGAGCCTGCGTCAGGATCCGCTTGCATACCTGCGTGGCAATCTGAATAAACTGATTTTCTACATAGTTCGTAACATATCCCCGTTTTTTGGCAATACAGACATTCCAGAAAGCATGGTATTCTTCCGGAATGTGGTAGATTTTCACGGCGTACATCGGTGTAATGTAACTGTACGGAATGATACCGATGCCGATTCCGGCAGATGCAAGCCCCTGAATTGTCTGGAACTGGTGGTTCGGATAAAGTTCTGCAGGGGTAAAAATGTCCGCCTGCGCCAGCGCCCGGTCGATGATGGAGCGTGTCTGGTTGTCGGGGCGGGGAAGAATCAGGTTTTGCCCTTTTAACATTTTCAGGTCAATTTCTTTTCCATACGGTCCGTCATGGATCATGCCGGGAATGGTATCCAGGTCAGAATCGGCAGAGCACAGGATGACAAACGGATCGTGAAGGAAACTATCGTAATCGATAGAAGGACGTTCCGTATTGGGATACGTATGTGTGATGGCCAGGTCAATCTCGCCGTCTAATAGTTTTTGCTCCAGTTCCCGGTGACGGATATCTTCAATGTTGCAATCTACCAGTGGGAATTGTTTATTAAAGTTGAGAAGAATGTTTGGCAAAACTTTTAAACCCAGCTGGGTGGTAACACCAAACGATAACCTGCTGATACGCATCTCATCGGACGCATTCAGATTCAAATAAAAATCCTGCCATATTTTTTGGGTCTGGGAAGCTGCTGCATAAAACTGCCTTCCGGTATCGGTCAGGGCAAGTCCCTTCTGGGTGCGTTTAAAAAGTGGGGCGCCGACCTGTTCTTCGATCCGCTTGATTGCTTCCGAGAGGGATGGCTGGGATACATAGAGCTTTTTTGCGGCAACCGAGATACTGTGTTCATTGGCAACTGTCAGGAAGTATTGTAAATTTCTGCTGTTCATGCGACCTGTTCCCCCTTAAATATAATATATAGGAAAAATACGATATGCAAATATTATAATTCGTATTTGAACGATAATCAAGAAACGATTATAATCAGATCAAACAAAAATAACGGAGGTGAGTTGAATGCAATTGGATATTGTGCCATTTGCAGAGCGGGTTTGCCAGAAGAAACTCGGCGTCCAGCATGTGATCGTCATGAAAGACGATGAACTGTGTGCGAAGTTTGATTTTGAGCCGACAGACCGCAGAAGTGAAATCCATTCGGCAACGAAAAGTGTGGTGAGTATGGCAGTTGGAATTGCGATTGGAGAAAATCTGTTTGATCTGGATACGCATCCAGTGGAAGTATTAAGCCGGTATCTTCCGGAAGATTATGACCGGGCATGGGATACAGTTACGGTGCGCGATTTGCTGACCATGAGAAGTGGACATAATCATAAACTCATGGATGGATACTCGTTAATCCCGGGTGTGGAAAACCGGGATGACTTGGAGAATCAGGAGTGGGTCAATTATATATTTTCACAGCCGCTGCAGGTGAAACCAGGAATCCTGTTTATCTACAACAATGCGTGTCCTCACATCCTGGCAAGAATGATCGTGGAACTTACCGGGGAAAATCTGATTGACTGGCTGCGGAAGCGGTTGTTTGATCCGCTGGAAATCCACAATCCGCAGTGGGGGACAGATCCGAAAGGATATACCTGCGGACCTGGCGGACTCCAGCTCACAACGCGGGAATATGCCAGAATCGCCCAGTTGTGCCTGCATCTGGGAAACTGGAACGGAAAACAGCTTGTGCCAAAAGCGTATATGGAGGAAGCACTGGCCAAACAGACAGAGACGGCATCCGAAGGGGAAAAAGCAGGAACGTCCGATCTGACGTCTGGTTATGGATATTTCTTCTGGAATGCGCGAAGAGACCATGCTTCGTTCTTATATGGCTGGGGTGGCCAGATGGGAATCATTCTTCCAGAGCAGAAGGCAACCGTAACCATAAAATCTTACGAGTTTGACACGCAGGCACTTATGGATGCAGTCTGGGAGACTATTGTACCGCAGTTAAAATCAACGATATAAAAAGTGATAGGGGGAATTTTATATGTCGACACAAATGATGATCTGTCTGGTAATCAGTTCGCTTACCGTAATCGGGTACTTGTCAAACAAGCTTCCCATGGGCATTGTTGCGATGCTCTCGCTGCTGCTGTTTTATGTGACTGGCTGTATTACATCGGAAAATGCGGCAAGCTACTTTGGAAATGTGAATCTTTGGCTCTGCGTATGCATGTTTATCTGTTCTGCCGGATTTACAAGAACCCAGTTTGTAAAAAAACTTGCGAAAAAGGTAAACCAGCTTGCGAAAGGCTCTCTGCGGAAAGTATTTTTTGGTTACATGATCCTGGGTATCATCCTCTGCCAGTTTATTGGACAGGCCGTAGCAGAATTTTCCATTGTTGCACCACTGTTAGGTGCTTCGGTTGATGAGATTGGTGTGAAGCGTTCCAAGGTAATGTATCCGCTGGCGGTTATGCTTCTGGCTACGATGACCTGGCTGCCGCTTGGTGCCAGCTATTCTTTCCCAATGCAGGTAAACTCCATGTTCGAGACATTTGGAATTACCAATGCGACACTGACCGTATTTGATCCATTTATCCTGCGTTTGCCGAGCATCGTCATGGTAGGCATTTACATTATGACGGTCGGTCTGAAATTATCTCCGGATGAGCCGCTGGTTCCGATTGCAGAGAGCCAGAAAATCAGTAAGGAAGAGGAAACTGTACTTCCGCCGTTCCAGGAAAAATGCGGCTACATCATTTTCTTTGCAACCTGTGCACTGCTGTTATTCTGCGGGAAATTAGGCATTGCTCCATGGCTGATCGCTTTGGCTGGCGCAGTTGCAATGGTCCTGACCGGTGTGTTAAGAGGCAAACAGATCAATGATGCGCTTCCGGTATCCTACTTTTCCGTATTTGCAGGTGCCCTGGCAATGGGTGGTGCGCTCACCAATACGGGAGCCGCAGATCTAATCGGAACCCTGATCGCAAACCTTGCAACAAAAGTGAACAATACCTTCTTTGTTTATGCGATCATTTTCCTGGTATTATTTGTCATCACGCAGTTTATGTTAAACAGTGCAGTTATCTGGTCTCTGATGCCGATCGTTCTTTCCACCGCAAAAGTAATGGGATTTAATCCGATCGGTGCTGCAGTCATCGTATGGCTTGCCGCAACCGCTGCATTCAGTACTCCGATGTCCTGCCCGCTGATCCCGCTTACCATGGCAGCAGGCGGATACAACTTTAAGAGCATACTGAAGCAGTCCCTGCTTCCAAGTCTGATCATGGGCGTGGTCGGAATCATCTGGACTGGAATTTTATATCCGATTTTCTAATTGTTTGAGGAGGTTTTGCGATGTATCAGCCAAAACATGAAGAGGTTTTAGAATTATTGCATGGAGCATATGATTTACATACCCATACAGCACCAGATTTTTACCCACGCTGCCTGAATGATGAGGAACTTCTGGATCAGGCAGAACAGTACGGATTGTCTGGTGTTATGCTGAAAAATCATTTGGATCCGACACCGGCAAGAGCCGTTCTGGCAAATGAAACCGGAAAGCGCAATGTAAAGGCATATGGCGGAATTGTCATGAACCTGTCGGTAGGCGGACTCAATCCGGTTGCGGCACATTGTGCGCTTGATCTGGGTGCAAAGGTGGTCTGGATGCCAACCGTTCATGCCAGAAATCAGATTGAGTATGTGCGTCTTGACAAATTTTCAGAAGGAAAGCCGGGAATCCGTCTTCTGGATGAAGAGGGCAATTTAAAACCAGAAGTACTGGAAATCCTGGAACTGGTGAAATCATACAATGCAACGGTTGCGACCGGTCACATCAGCCTAGGAGAATCTGTTGCCGTGTGCACAGCGGCACGAAAGATGGGCATCAAAACCGTGCTGACCCATCCAGACTGGGCATGTACGACCATCCCGGTTGAAATTCAGAAAAAGCTGGTTGATATGGGTGTGATCGTAGAAAAACTGTGGTTCGACGTGGGACTGAACCATGTTACGGCAGCTTACATGGCACAGACGATACGGGATCTCGGCGTGGAGAACTGCTATCTGGCGACAGACCGCGGACAGAAAAACTTCGAATACCCAGTTGAAGCGTTGATGATGTTTATGGATGCGATGCTGGATGGAGGATTTTCCAAAGAAGAAGTACGGATCATGACACATGATGTTCCGGAACGGGTAATTGGATAAAAGAACAATATAATATAAAACGAAATAAAGGCCGAACCTTTCTGTGCCTGCTGAGTATGGCAGGTGCAGAGAAGTTCGGCTTTTTTGCTGTATGTGTGCGGGATGGCAGATGAGCGGGTTTTGTTCTAGTCCAGACTTGCATGAGAAAACCAAATATGAAATAATAAAAGAAAATAAGTTACCGGCCTTGTGCGTAAACAGTAACAAAAATAACGAAAGAAGAGGCCAAAATGCCATGATGACATTACAGCAGATTCAATATTTTATAACCGTGTGCAAATACAAGAGTTTTACCAAAGCAGCCGAAGAAATGCATATTTCCCAGCCCGGCATTTCTTCTGCGATGAAAGAACTGGAGCGGGAATGCAAGGTGACATTGTTTGAACGTCGCAATAACAGCCTGTATATTACGGATGCCGGTGTCCTGTTTTTGCGGGAAGCGAAAAAAATGCAGCGTCAGTATGAGTCGATGGAATCAGCGGTGAAAACGCTTTCTGAGGGACGGGAATTTGTGCGGATCGGTCTTGCGACCATGTTTGGAAATGCCGTATACCCGAAACTGCGGCGGATGTTCCGCCAGCAGTATCCGGAAATAGAAATTTTTTCTGTGGAAGATACAGTGGATGCGCTGTTTCAGCTTCTGGAGCAGGGAAAAGTGGATCTGGTCTGCTGCGGAACCGGGGAAATGGTGGCAGGAGCGGATTGTGAAAGTTTAAATATCCGGGAGTCGCGGCTGATGTTTTGCGTAAACCGGGATCATCCGCTGGCGAAAGAAAAAGAAGTGACCTGTGAGATGATTGGCAGAGAACCGTTGGTTATGCTGACCGATCAGTTTTATCAGACGCAGCGGCTGAAAAAGTTGTTTGAAGAGCAGAACATTCCGCTTCATATTATTCATAATACCAATCAGGCATACACGGTGCTGCGTTTTATCCGGGATGGTGTAGCGGCAGGCTTTTTGACGACGGACATCATAGCGGAGGATGAAAAGCTGGTTGGCTTTTCCGTTCCGGGGGACCAGGTCTACACAATTGCCCTGTACTGGAAAAAGGACGTATTCCAGTTCTCTGCGGCAAAGAAGTTTATTGAAGTTACCAGGGAGTATGTGAAACAGATCCATAAGTAAAAGTTAGTCAGCCTAATTTAACACCGTTTGCGAAAATCAATCAAACTGTTATCATAATAGTAGATGTTGCGAAAACAATTCATTGAAAGGTTTATGAGGAGGTATTCATTATGGCAACACACAAAGTAGCAGTCATCGCCGGAGATGGCATTGGTCCGGAGGTCCTTGCAGAGGGCAAAAAGGTGTTGGAGAAAGTCGCTGAACTGGATGGAACGTTTCAGTTTGACTTTACGGATTTTCCGTGGGGCTGTGAGTATTATTTAAAGAATGGACGCATGATGGCAGAAGATGGCATTGAGCAGCTGTCAAAATTCGATGCGATCTTCCTTGGCGCAGTTGGCTATCCGGGCGTGCCGGATCATATTTCTCTTTGGGATCTGCTGCTGATCATCCGCAAGAAATTCGACCAGTATGTAAACTTAAGACCGGTAAAACTCTTAAAGGGTGCTCCGTGTCCGTTAAAAGATGTAAAGCGTGAAGATATCGATATGATGTTTGTCCGTGAAAACAGTGAGGGCGAGTATGCAGGAAGCGGAAGCTGGCTGTTCCCGGGCAAACCAAATGAAGTTGTGATCCAGGATGGCGTCTTCTCCCGTGTCGGCTGTGAGCGTATCATCCGCTATGCATATGAGCTTGCAAGAAAAGAGAAAAAGACCCTGACCAGTATCAGCAAAGGAAATGCATTAAATTATTCCATGGTATTCTGGGATCAGATCTTTAAAGAGGTTGGTGAGGAATATCCGGATGTGGAAACCCATTCCCTTCTGGTAGATGCGGCAAGCATGTTCATGGTAAAAGATCCGAAACGTTTCCAGATCGTAGTTACGTCCAACCTGTTTGGTGACATCCTGACCGACCTTGGTGCTGCGATTTCCGGCGGTATGGGACTGGCTGCAGGTGCGAACTTAAACCCGGAGCGCAAGTTCCCGTCCATGTTTGAGCCGATCCATGGTTCTGCACCGGATATTGCAGGTCAGGGTAAGGCAAACCCGCTGGCAACCGTATGGTCTGCAAGCCAGATGCTGGATTTCTTCGGACATCCGGAATGGGCAGCACGCCTGATCGATATCATTGAGGAAATGCTCGTAGAAAAAGCGGTCCTCACCCCGGATTTGGGCGGAACCGCTAAGACAAACCAGGTTGGCGATGAAGTTGTGCGCAAGCTGGCTGAGAAAAAATAAGTTGTTACTATAATTTGATAGAATCCCCCTATATCCGGACTGTGTGAAGAAAGTTAGTGTGTCTGTCCTTCCGCAGTCCGGATATCGTTTTCATAGCTTCCAATTGCCTGGATCGCAGCTTCGATGCCGCGGGCGATATCGTGCAGGTTCATGGATGGAGCCGGTGCAGGTCTTCCAACAACCTGTTCTGGAATGAATGGAACATGCATGAAACCGCCGCGCACACCTGGATAGTTTTTCGCCAGGGTGTAGAGCACACCGTACATTAAATGGTTGCAGACAAAGGTACCTGCAGTATTGGAGACACTGGCCGGAAGACCTGCTTCGCGGATGTTCTGGACCATGGCTTTGATCGGCAGGTCAGAAAAATATGCCGGAGCACCGCCTTCATAGATCGGCAGATCAATCGGCTGGTTCCCTTCGTTATCCTGGATGCGGGCGTCATCTAAGTTGATGGCTACGCGTTCCGGGGTGATGTCGTAGCGGCCGCCTGCCTGACCGATGCACAGGACGGCATCCGGTTTTTCTTTTTCAATGGCAGCAGCAACAGTTGCGATGGATTTGCGGAATACGGTAGGTACTTCGACTTTTACGATTTCCACGCTGCCGACCTGGGAAGGTACCAGTTTTACAGCTTCCAGTGCCGGGTTGACTTTGTCCCCACCGAATGGGTCAAATGCGGTTAAAAGAAGTTTCATGAGAAAACCCTCGCTTTCGTTTGTATTTGTCTGATGGAAAAGAATGTCAGGACAGTCTTTCCCCAAAAGAAATTTGATGAGTGATATCGGAATGCCGGGAAACTAAAATGCCAGGAAATACATCAACAAAATGTGGATCACCAGCATGGTGAGTGCCACCGGAAGCTGGGATTTGATGACAGCGTATTTGCTTTTGGTCTCCAGAAGTGCCACCGGGACAATGTTGAAGTTTGCAGCCATCGGCGTCATAAGGGTTCCGCAGTAGCCTGCAGTCAGTCCAAGTGCACCGACAACAACCGGGTTTGCACCCTGGGCGATCAGAAACGGGATACCGATGCCGACGGTGATGACAGAGAAAGCAGCGAAGCCGTTGCCCATGATCATGGTGAAGAGAGCCATGGCGATGCAGTATACGGCGGTTGCGGCAAACAGGTTATTGGCCGGGATCACGGCGCTGACACCGTGTGCGATGACGTCACCGACACCGGCTGCCGTGAACAGGGAGCCGAGGGCAGCGAGAACCTGAGGCAGAATGCCGGTTACGCCGACATTGTCTACCAGACGAGTTCCGTCGGTCACTGCGTAGGAAGGTCTGGTCTTGAAAAGCAGCAGTGCCACGATCAGTGCAATGGCACCGGAGATACCGATGGCGTTGTTGGCGCCGAGTACTTTTAAGAACGTTGCAACAAGGACGGCGCTGACAGCCAGGGTAAGCGGCGGAATGAAAACGGAGTAGCCGATTTTGTCGGCTGCTTTTCTGGTTTCGGCTGCGTCCGGAACATCGCTTCTGGACGGTGCAACCAGATGGAAAGCGGTCAGGGCAGCCATCAGTACGACGCAGGCGCCTGTGATCCAGCGTGGAAGGTATGCTCCGGCAATGAACGTGAATGCCAGGATAAACCAGAAGAGTGCGGTGGTCACGCGTTTTTTGCATTCGGAATCTTTTAATGCCTTGACGCCGTTCGAAACGAAGAAAAGGCCGATAATGCAGTAGAAAACTTCTGCAACAATGGTGCTTACGGTCCAGGTCATGTTAGTTTTCCTCCTGTTTCTTCCGGCTTGCGAACCGGCGTTTTAAGATCTGGTCAAAGATCAGTGCGTAGATGACGCCTACGATCACGGAAATCACGGCGATCGGGACAGACTGTCCGGCAATCTGGAGTGCATCGACCGGGTATCCCTGTTCGCTTAAGGTAGAAACGATCAAAAGCGTACCGGATGAACCCATGAAACAGTTCTGGGCGAAGAAGTTCCCGTAGTTTTCGCTTCCGGCACACATGCCCTTGATCTCGTCTTCTGTTTTTTCATTCAGTTCCCCGTACTGTACAACCGCTGCAGCCTGCGCCATCGGGTTGATGAGAGGACGGATAAACTGCGGATGTCCGCCGATACGCAGGGAAAATGCAGATGCGATGGTACGGATGAGCTGCCAGATGGCAATCAGACGTCCGGTCGTTGCATTCTTTAATGAGGTAATAAAGTCTACGGCTTTATCTTTTAAGCCGCATCGCTCACAGATGCCGATCACAGGCAGTGTGAGAATGAAAAGTGTGGCGGTCCGGTTTGTAATAAACGCGGTACCGAGTGTGTCCAGGATCTGCATTGGGCTCATGCCGGCTACGAGTCCGGTAGCAAGTCCGGCTACGACAACAACAGCGAGTGTATCCAGCTTTAAGATAAAGCCAATGATAACGATCAGGACACCGATCAGTTTGATCACTTCCATGGAAAGAATCCTCCTTATGATATTGTAAGTACGAAACTGCTCACGGACAGGAATGTTCCGGATGGAGAAGCCTGTTGCTGGTCACGGTATGGGAAACGTAACGAAATGCCGTGTGAAGCAGCATCTGAAATTTTATCATAAGGAAGGAAAAGTCACAATGCTATTTTTTTTCCAAACGTATTTTCAGACAGGACCTTGTCTGCCGGAATGTTTATGTGTTCACGTGTTTTCACGGATCGATGATGGATCCTTCATTCCTTGCTTGCATTATCAGTAAACTATGCTATAATAAGTAGTAATAAAAACTATGTGAGATGGAGGCGCGCTGTATCTGCAAAGAAAAAGATGACCGGACAGGTATCTGTGTCCGGCGGCAGGGAAAGAGGCAGCGGGACGGTTTGGAGGAGAATATGAGCTATAAGATTTTTGGCGACAGCTGCCTGGATTTAACAGAGGAATTAAAAAAAGATCCCAGATTTGAGATGATTCCCCTGACACTTCAGGTGGATGATCATATGGTAATCGACGACGAGACATTTGACCAGAAAGCATTTATTAAAATGGTAAAGGAGAGTCCGAACTGCCCGAAAACGGCATGTCCGTCCCCGGAAGCATTCAAGAAAGCCTGTGAGTGCGATGCAGACGATATTTATATCATTACCTTATCCAGTCATTTAAGCGGGACTTATAACAGCGCCGTACTGGGAAAGCAGCTTTATGAGGAAGAGCATGGCGCAGGCAGCAAGAACATCCTTGTCATCGATTCCGAATCGGCTTCTGCAGGAGAACTCAACGAAGCGCTTACAATCCGCGATATGTATGAGGAAGGACTTGGGTTTGGGGAAATCTCAAAACGGATCCTGACCATGCGCGACGAGCAGCAGACGTATTTTGTTATCGATACACTGGAGCCGCTGCGCAAGAATGGCCGCCTCACGGGGCTGCAGGCATTTTTTGCAACGGCATTAAACATTAAGCCGGTCATGGGCGCTGATCATGGTGTGATCATCAAACTGGATCAGGCAAGAGGCATCACAAAAGGTCTGGCCCGTATGTGTGAACTTGCCACAAAACGTGCCGGAAATCCAGAAGAAAAGCGTGCGGTGATTGCCCACGTGAACTGCCCGGAGCGTGCACTCCAGGTAAAGGCAGAGCTGGAAAAACGCGGGAACTACCGGGATATCGTGATCACGGATACCGCCGGAGTTGCAACGGTATATGCCGGGGATGGAGGAATCATCCTGGCGGTTGGTTAAAAATATAACAACATAATATCGATTGGTACGCTGAAACAAAGGCAGAAAACAGGGCAAAGAAGTTGACCATGAAGAACGTCTTCTTTGTCCTGTTTTTTATTTCAGAACAGATCGGGGGAAGACCTCGTTTTTGTATCATCGTTTTTGGGCTCTATGGATGCTTATCACTGCACAAAACAGAAAATAGGATCAAATCACACAAAAAGTAAGGCTTTGTGTCAGGACAGAAAAGAAAATCTAACAGAAAGTATACAATGAGCACAAAAAAAATCAAAGATTTGAGAAAAAATTATCTAAAACACTTGCATTTCCCCCATAATATGTTATGATAAAACTAACAAAAATATATTTAGCAAAAATAAAAAAAAGTAAGGAGGGGAGGCACAGACGGACTGAAGTCTGGTTGGGGGCCGGACTCGTTGCTCAAGCTAAATATCTGTTTCTTTTGTTGCTACGGACAGAATGAACAGTCCCGTTCGTTTGTACCTCAAAAAAAGCATGAAGGAGAAGACAAAAGAAACCGGAAACGGGAACGTATTGTTTGACTTTTATGGAAAAGCACCGGAAACATCCAAGCTGATTCCGTTAAGTTTACAACACGTTCTGGCAGCAATCGTCGGTGTTATCACACCGTCCATGATCATCGCAGGAGTATGCGGTCTGACCGATGAGGAGAAGACCATGATGATCCAGGCAGCGCTTATTTTCACCGCGCTGGCGACATTTTTGCAGCTGTTTCCGCTGTTCCATAAAATTGGTGCGGCACTTCCGGTTATCATGGGCACCAGTTTTGCTTACGTACCGACTCTGACTGCTATCGGCGGTGAGTTTGGCATTGGCGCGATTATGGGCGCGCAGATTGTTGGCGGTGTTGTCGCAATCGTTTTCGCGGTCTTTGTAAAGCAGATCCGGAAACTGTTCCCGGACATCGTTACCGGTACGGTTATCTTTACCATCGGTCTTTCCCTGTATCCGACGGCAATCCGTTATATGGCAGGCGGTTCCGGACATCCGGAATTCGGTGGTTTAAAGAACTGGTTCATTGCGCTTTTAACATTTGCAGTTGTTTTATTCCTGAACAACTTTACAAAGGGCGTTTTGAAGCTGGGTTCCCTTTTCTTCGGTATCATCGTTGGTTATGTAGTATCTTTGTTTCTGGGCATGGTGGATTTCACCAATGTGCTGAATACCACCTCTGTTGTGGCATTCCCGCAGCTGATGCACTTCAAAATTGAATTTGCTCCGGCAGCCTGTGCTTCCCTGGCTATCGTGTACGCAGTCAATGCAGTGCAGACGATCGGTGATCTTACCTCTACGACCGTAGGCGGTATGGATCGTGTCCCGACAGACAATGAGCTTCAGGGCGGTATCCTGGTTCAGGGTGTTGCAAGTATCGTAGGCGCGTTCTTTGGAGCACTGCCGACAGCTTCCTACAGCCAGAACGTGGGCATCGTAACCATGAACAAAGTAGTAAACCGCGTGATCTTCGCGGTATCTGCAGCAGTGCTTCTGGTAGCAGGCCTGATTCCTGGCCTCTCTGCAGCACTGACCACCATTCCGCAGTGCGTAATCGGCGGCGCTACGCTTTCCGTATTTGCGCAGATCGCAATGACCGGTGTGCGTCTGTTCACCAAAGATGGCATGACTGCAAGAAAGACTACCGTAGTTGGTATGTCAGTAGCACTTGGCGTTGGTATCACCCAGGTATCCGGATGCCTGCAGGGCCCTGGAATCCCGGCGTGGATCAACACCGTATTTGGAAGTTCGTCCGTGGTAGTGGCAACGATCATGGCGATCATCTTAAATCTGACGCTTCCGCCGGAAGAATAAGATCTGGGATGATAAGAGACACAAAGAAAGCCGAACAGTTAAGAATCCTGTTCGGCTTTTGTTTTAGAGGAATCAGAAGCTTCTTCTTCGGCTTTGATCTCGTTTAAGTAACTATAGAGTGTGAACTTGGAGATGCATAAGATCTGGCACACACGCTGGCCGGATTTTGTGATGAGGAATGCACCGGCGTCGTTCAAAAGACGGATAAACTGAACTTTATCGTCCTTGGTCATAACAGCGGCAGGTTTGCCGATGTGTTTAAATGCCTGGTCGATCAGTTCGTCCAGAAGGTCAGTAACATTCATGGAAACGGTCTCCGGACCGGAGTCTTCCGAATCATTGGAAGCGGTAGCAGTCAGGTTCTGCATATGGGTCTGTGCTGCCAGCAGAATGGTGATATCGTAGTTGATACTCAGGATCCCGGTGATCTTTCCTTTGGGATTGCGAATGTAAATGGTACTGGATTTTAAAATTTTTCCATCCTTGGTCTTGGTTAAGTAGGCAAGTTTGTCTTCGGTGTGTTTTTCTCCGTTCTGCAAGGATTCCAGAACAATGTGAGAAGGACCATCGCCGAGTTTCCGGCCGCTGATGTAGCCGTTTTCAATGGCAACAATGGAGTGCTCCACATCATTGCTTTCCAGATCGTGTACGACGATCTCGCAGTTGGAACCGAACTGGGCAGCGAGGCCGTGGGCCAGGCGGGTGTAAAAATCAATGGTGTTTTTATCCATGGTTCGCTCCTTTCTGATAGTGAATGACAGGAAATAAGTCAATCATACAATTTGTTTGGCGTTAATTATTATAACAAGCCAAAAAACAGAATGCAAGAAGAAATGATTAAATTAACTAATTTATAGCAGGAGGTATATTAATGTTACTTATAGGAAACGGAAGAGTTATCACAAGAAACCATGCAAATCCGTACCTGGAGAATGGTGCGGTCGTAACCGATGGGGAGAATATCAAAGAGGTAGGAAGCTTTGAGGATATGAAACAGAAGTATCCGGAAGCAGAGTTTGTGGATGCCCACGGAGGTGTGATCATGCCGGGTCTGATCAATGCGCACACCCACATTTATTCTGGTCTGGCACGCGGCCTTTCCATCGTTGGAAACAACCCGACCAACTTCCTGGAAGTGCTGGAAGGTACCTGGTGGGCGATTGACCGTCAGCTTGACTTAGACGGAACCAGAGCCTGCGCCTGGGCGACGGTTCTGGACTGCATCCGTGATGGTGTGACCACGATCTTTGATCATCATGCAAGCTTTGGTGAGATCCCGGGTTCCCTGTTTGCAATCCGCGATGTTGTAAAAGAAGCAGGCATCCGTTCCTGCCTCTGCTACGAGGTTTCCGAGCGTGACGGCGAGGAGAAGACCGCACAGAGCATCAAAGAGAATGCGGATTTTGCGAAGTGGGCGAAAGATGCTGACGACAGCATGATCAAGGCGATGTTCGGCGGACACGCCCTGTTTACCATCTCGGATAAGACCTTCGAGAAGATGGTAGAGTCCAACAACGGCATGACCGGTTTCCATGTACATGTCGCTGAGGGCATGAACGATGTTTATGACAGCTTAAGAAACTATGGCTGCCGTCCGATCAACCGTCTCTTATACAACGGCATCCTGGGCGAGAAGACCTTACTTGGCCACTGCATCCACATCAGCCCGGCTGAGATGGATATCATCAAGGAGACCGGTACTATGGTAGTCAATAACCCACAGTCCAACCAGGGCAATGCAGTAGGCTGCTCCCCGGTTCTGCAGATGATGGCAAAGGGCATCACCGTTGGTATGGGTACCGATGCTTACACCCATGACATGTTGGAGAGCATGAAGGCATTCTTAACCATCCAGCGACATAACGCCATGCTGCCGAACGTAGCATGGTGTGAGGATGTGAAGATGCAGTTTGAGAATAACCGCATTATCGCTGAGAAATACTTTGGCAAGACACTTGGCATCTTAAAAGAGGGTGCAGCAGCCGATGTCATCATCATGGACTATAAGCCATTTACCCCGTTCTCTGACGAGAATATCGACGGTCACATGATCTTTGGCATGGAGGGTAAGAACTGCCGTACCACTATCATCAACGGTAAGGTTCTCTACAAAGACAGAGAGTTTGTAAACCTGGATGAGGACAAGATCAACGCATGGACCATGGAGCAGAGTAAGAAACTCTGGGGCAAATTAAATCACAGAGTATATTAATCTGAAAACAGAAGCAACGTTTGATCCGGTCAGCGCAGATGGCTGCGCTGACCATACAAAATAAATCATGCAAAAACATATATTAAGGAAGCAAGGGTTAAACAAATGGCTTCCGACAGGAGGATAACATGAGCGAAATTATGAGACCAATGACGATCGATCACCTGATGCACTGGATTATGTCCGAGTATGAGCAGAAAAAGAGCATCTTCGGCATCGAGAAACTTGTAAAACATGAGAACGGACAGGCACTGCCGATCTTTGAAGAAAAGATCGAATCTCCGTTTGGTCCGGCAGCAGGCCCGAACAGCCAGCTGGCACAGAACATTGTAGCAGCTTATGCGGCTGGCTCCCGTTTCTTCGAGTTAAAGACCGTTCAGGTCATGGATGGCGCAGAACTGGCAGCATGCATCAACCGCCCGTGTATCATTGCAGGGGATGAGTGCTACAACTGTGAGTGGTCTACCGAGCTGTACGTTCCGCAGGCATACGCGGAGTATGTAAAAGCATGGGTTGCATGTAAGCTGATCGCAAAAGAGTATGGACTTGGCGATCCGGATGGCTTCGTATTCAACATGTCCGTTGGTTATGATCTGGAGGGCATCAAGTCTCCGAAGGTTGACAAGTACATCAACGATATGATTGAGGCAAAGGATACCGAAGTCTTCAAAGAGTGCATCAACTGGGCATTAGAGCACGTGAACGAGTTCAAGAACGTAGATGAGGAGTACATCAGAAACATCAGCTCCAACGTTTCCAACTCCATCACCGAGTCCACCCTGCACGGCTGCCCGCCAGCAGAGATTGAGCGTATCGCAACCTACCTGATCACAGAGAAGCACTTAAACACCTTCATCAAGTGCAACCCGACTCTTCTTGGTTATGAGTACGCAAGAAAACGTCTGGATGGCCTTGGATTCGACTACATCGCTTTCGACGATCATCACTTCTTAGAGGATCTGCAGTGGGCTGACGCAGTTCCGATGCTGCACAGACTGTATGACCTCTGCCAGGAGAAGGGGCTGGAGTTCGGCGTGAAGATCACCAACACCTTCCCGGTAGACGTAACCAGAAACGAGCTTCCGAGCAACGAGATGTACATGGCTGGACGCGCATTGTTCCCGTTAAGTATCCATGTAGCACGCCTTCTGACCGATGAGTTCCAGGGCAAGCTGCGTATCTCCTACTCCGGCGGCGCAACCATCGAGAACATCAAAGAGCTGTTTGACGCAGGTATCTGGCCGATCACCATGGCTACCAACATCTTAAAGCCGGGCGGCTACCAGAGAATGAGCCAGATCGCAGATGAGCTGATGGAGTGCGGCAGCGAGCGCTTCTCTGGCGTAAATGTGGCAGCACTGGCAGCCATCGATGACGGCGTAGAAGCAAAGGCAATGTACAAAAAACCGGTGAAACCGCTTCCGGAGCGTCACGTAGATAAGAAGCTTCCTCTGTTTGACTGCTTCAACGCACCGTGCCGAGGCGGCTGTCCGATCGAGCAGGATATCCCGGCTTACTTACAGGCTATGGTAGACGGTGACGCAAAGAAAGCACTGGAGATCATCTTAGAGCGCAACCCGCTTCCGTTCATCACCGGTACGATCTGCCCGCATCACTGCGGCGACAAGTGCATGAGAAACTACTATGAGGAGACCCTGCATATCCGCGAGACCAAGCTGGCAGCAGCAAGCCAGGCTTACAACGAGATCCTTCCGGCCCTGAAGGTGCGCGGCAGCGTAGAGGGCAAGAAGGTTGCCATCATCGGCGGCGGCCCGGCAGGTCTGGCAGCAGCAACCTTCCTTTCCCGTGCAGGTGTAGCTGTAACCGTATTTGAGCGCAAAGAGCAGCTGGGCGGCGTGGTACGCAACGTGATTCCGGAATTCCGTATCGGTGCAGATTCCATCGACAAGGATGTAGAGCTGTGCAAGGCATACGGCGCAGAGTTTAAACTCGGTGCAGAGATCACTTCCGTAAAAGCATTAAAGGCAGAGGGTTACACCGATGTCATCGTTTCCATCGGTGCATGGAAGCCGGGCAGATCTCCGCTTGCATACGGCGAAGTAACCGATGCCCTGGAGTTCTTAATGGAGGCGAAGAAGAATGGCGCATCCATGAATATCGGCAAGGATGTAGTGGTTCTTGGCGGCGGTAACACCGCGATGGACGTTGCAAGAGCAGCAAAACGCATTCCGGGTGTAGAACATGTCCGCCTGATCTACCGCAGAACCAAACGTTACATGCCGGCAGATGAGGAAGAGTTACAGTTAGCGATCGAGGATGGCGTAGAGTTCTTAGAACTGCTGGCACCGGTCGGCGCAGAGAACGGAAAACTGAAATGTTCCGTTATGGAGCTTGGTGCTCCGGATGCTTCCGGCAGAAGATCTCCGGTAGACACCGGAAAGACCGAAGAGTATCCGGCAGACACCATCATCGCAGCAATCGGTGAGACCATCGATACCAGCCTGTATGCAGAACTTGGCATCGAGATGGATGCAAAGGGACGTCCGGTGGTAGATGGAAACATGATGACTACCGAGGCTGGCGTATACGCAGTCGGCGATTCCAGAAGAGGACCGGCTACCGTTGTTGAGGCCATCGCAGATTCCGCTAAGGCTGCAGCAGCCATCGCAGGCATCAGCTATGACAAGTATGCAGAAGAGAATGTTGCAGCAGACGAGAAACTTTACACCGCAAAGAAGGGTGTTCAGAGCAGAGATACCGGGAAGACTCCGGATGACCGCTGCTTAGGCTGCCCGACGGTATGTGAGGTATGTACCGATGTCTGCCCGAACCGTGCAAACGTAGCGATCCATGTACCTGGCAAGTGCAAAGCACAGATCATCCATGTGGATGGCATGTGTAATGAGTGCGGCAACTGCGAAGTATTCTGCCCGTACAAGGGAGGAAGACCTTACAAAGATAAATTCACTTTATACTGGACGAAAGAGGACTTCCTTGACAGCACCAACGAGGGCTTTTTGGTGCTTGATGGAACTCAGGTGAAGGTTCGTCTGGATGGCAAGGTTGAGACCGTTGATGTTGCACAGGAGACAGATCTGCCGGCAGATGCAGTGGCAGTGATCCGTACCGTATTAAAGGATTACGCATACCTGATCCGATAATTTGAAATCACATAGGACCTGGAAGCTGTTTTTCGGGAATTTATCCGCTGCCGTGCACCCCTTACGTGCATGGCAGCGCAAGAAGGAGTTAGGGGTTTACATGAAAAGAAAGAAACATATTGCAGTGGTTCACTGTGCAGGCGGGGCAAGACTGAACGAAGGCATTGACCGTGCATCACTGCCGAAGGACTGCAGCCAGATCATGGAACAGTATCCCGATGGGATCTTAAGCTGCAGCTATGGATGCTTAGGAGGCGGAAGCTGTGTGGCAGCCTGCAGGCTGCATGCACTTTCCATCAATGAAAAAGGAGTTGCCGAGGTTGACCGGGGAATTTGTGTCGGATGCGGACTTTGCGTCAAGGCCTGTCCGAAGCATCTGATCCGTCTGGAGGCACCGGAAGGAACCATTCAGCCGAAATGTTCCAATGAACAGAAAGCGGCAGAAGCCGGAAAGGCATGTACATCCAGCTGTATCGGCTGTAAGATCTGTGAAAAATACTGTCCGTCCGATGCGATCCATGTGATCGGTTTCCATGCAGTGATCGACCGGGAAAAATGCATTGCATGCGGCATGTGCGCGACAAAATGTCCGCGCGGAGTGATCCATGATGCAGACGGTATCTTTGCGGCAAAGTAATGAGAGCTGCTGTTTGCGCAACGCTTAAGCAGCAACGAATTAGAACAGGAGAAGGAAAATCAATGGGAGAAGTATTTGAGTTTACAGTAAACGGCAGCGTGCAGCGCACGGAGGAAGATAAACCGCTGCTTCGGTTTCTGCGGGACGATCTGCATCTGTTTTCTGTAAAGGACGGCTGCAGTGAGGGTGCCTGCGGTACCTGCACCATCGTCATTGACGGAAAAGCAGTCAAGTCCTGCGTACTGACTACCCGGAAAGCAGTTGGGAAAAACATTCTGACCGTAGAAGGCTTGAGCGAGGAATGGCAGGATGCATTTGTATACGCATTTGGTTCGGTGGGAGCCGTGCAGTGCGGATTCTGTATTCCGGGCATGGTCATGGCAGGTACGGCGCTGCTGCAGAAAAATTTAAATCCGACGGAAGAGGATATTAAATATGCCCTGCGGGGAAATATCTGCCGCTGTACCGGCTACAAAAAGATCATCGAAGGAATCCAGCTGGTTGCAGCCATTCTCCGGGGAGATGCCGCTATCGATGAAGATCTGGAAAAGGGCGATGTTTACGGTGTCGGCCAGCGCGCATTCCGCGTGGATGTCCGGAAGAAAGTTTTAGGCTACGGCAAATATCCGGATGATATCGTCATGGACAATATGGCGTATGTCTCTGCAGTCCGCAGCAAATATCCGCGGGCCCGCGTCTTAAAGATCGACGCATCCAAAGCAGAAGCGCTTCCGGGTGTACTTGGCGTACTGACTGCTGCCGATGTTCCGAACAATAAGGTCGGACACATTCAGCAGGACTGGGATGTCATGATCGCAGAAGGAGATATTACCCGCTGCGTGGGCGATGCAATCTGCCTTGTAGTGGCTGAGAGTGAAGACATTTTAAATAAGGCGAAGAAACTGGTAAAGATCGATTATGAAGAACTGGAGCCGGTAAGGGGCATTGCAGATGCAAAACGGGAAGATGCACCGAAGGTGCATTCGAAGGGAAACCTCTGCCAGACCCGTCACGTGGTGCGCGGAGATGCGGCAAAAGCACTTGCCGAGTCCAAATACACGGTAACCGATTCCTTCCGTACTCCGTTTACGGAGCACGCGTTCCTGGAGCCGGAATGTGCGATCGCATTTCCTTATAAGGACGGCATCAAGATCTTAAGCACCGATCAGGGTGCGTTTGATACGAGAAAAGAGACCGCCATTATGTTTGGCTGGGAGCCGGAGCGTATTGTGGTGGAAAACCAGCTGATCGGCGGCGGCTTTGGTGGAAAAGAAGATGTTTCCGTCCAGCATATCGCAGCACTGGCTGCCTGGAAATACCAGATTCCGGTAAAGGCAAAGTTCAGCCGTCAGGAATCTTTGTTCTTCCATCCGAAGCGTCATGCCATGGAAGGAACCTTTACGCTGGGCTGTGACGAAAACGGTATTTTCACCGGACTGGACTGTGAGATCAATTTCGATACCGGCGCTTATGCATCTCTTTGCGGACCGGTTCTGGAGCGTGCCTGCACCCATTCCGTGGGTCCATACTGTTACCAGAACACAGACATCCGCGGATATGGTTACTATACCAATAACCCGCCGGCCGGTGCGTTCCGCGGCTTTGGCGTATGCCAGAGTGAGTTTGCACTGGAATCCCTGATCAATGTGCTGGCAGAGAAGGTCGGCATTACCCCGTGGGAGATCCGTTACCGCAATGCCATCGAACCTGGAAAGGTCCTTCCGAACGGACAGATTGCAGACTGCTCCACCGCATTGAAAGAGACTCTGGAGGCGGTGAAGGATGTCTACGAGAAGAATATGGATCATGCCGGAATCGCCTGTGCAATGAAGAATGCCGGCGTTGGTGTCGGACTTCCGGATAAGGGCCGTGCGAGACTGGTGATCGAGGATGGAGTCTGCGTGATCTACTGCGCGGCTTCGGATATTGGGCAGGGATGTCTGACGGTATTCTGCCAGGCTGTAGCACAGACAACCGGGCTTCCGCTTTCTAAGATCCGCAATGCGGTAGCGAACACGGAGAATGCGCCGGATTCCGGAACGACATCTGGTTCCCGTCAGACGCTGCTTTCCGGTGAGGCAGTCCGCGGTGCCTCTGCCCTGTTAAAAGAGGCGCTGGATGAGGTTGGCGGAGACTTAAGCAAGCTGGAAGGCCGCGATTTCTTCTATGAATACTTTGAGCCGACCGATAAGCTGGGCGCAGATGTTCCGTTCCCGAAGAGCCACATCGCATATGGCTACGCAACCCATGTCGTGATCCTGGATGACGAAGGAAAAGTCAAAGAGGTTTATGCCGCACACGATTCCGGAAAGGTCGTAAACCCGATTTCCATTCAGGGACAGATCGAGGGAGGCGTGCTCATGGGTATGGGTTATGCGCTTACAGAGGACTGGCCGTTAAAGGACTGCGTGCCGCAGGTGAAATATGGCACGCTGGGACTTCTGCGTTCCACCCAGATCCCGGATATCCATGCCATTTACGTGGAGAAGGATGAACTCCTCGGTGTGGCATACGGAGCAAAGGGAATCGGCGAGATCGCAACCATCCCGACGGCACCGGCAATCCAGGGCGCATATTATGCACTGGACCATAAGTTCCGCAAGTCCCTTCCGTTAGAAGATACTTATTATAGGAAGAAATAGGTTTTCACGCATTCTGGTTTTATGATAGATGAACAAAATGAGAAAAAAATGAAAAAAAGTTTTGTACATACTTGACATAGAGCCAGAATGTGTTATGATAGCTATAGAAACAAACAAAAAGTTTGAACAAATACAAAAAGTTTGTTAGGAGAGTAAACATGGAGAAAATTCTTTGGGCATTGAACAAGATGCCGAAAAGCGAAGACAAGTGCCTGCCTGTTATGAGCATTGAGAATATCAAACAGGCGCGTGAGTTCCACAAGAGCTTCCCACAGTATTCCATCACCCCGCTCGCAAAGCTGGACGGTATGGCTGAGGGTCTTGGCCTTGGCGGTCTGTTTGTAAAGGACGAGAGCTATCGCTTTGGCTTAAACGCATTTAAGGTGCTGGGCGGTTCCTTCGCAATGGCACGCTACATCGCAAGTGAGATGGGACGTGATGTGTCCGAGATGACATACGATTATCTGACCAGCGAGAAATTCCGTGAGGAGTTTGGTCAGGCTACCTTCTTTACCGCTACTGACGGAAACCACGGCAGAGGCGTTGCATGGGCAGCAAACAAGCTGGGTCAGAAGGCAGTTGTACATATGCCGAAGGGCAGCACCAAGACCCGCTTCGACAACATCGCAAAAGAGGGCGCTAAGGTAACCATCGAGGAAGTCAACTATGACGACTGTGTACGTATGGCAGCAGCTGAGGCAGAAGCAACCCCGCACGGTGTAGTCGTTCAGGATACCGCATGGGAAGGCTACGAGGAGATCCCGGCATGGATCATGCAGGGTTACGGAAGCATGGCAGGCGAGGCTGCAGAGCAGCTGCGTGAGGTTTCTGTAAACCGTCCGACCCACGTATTCGTTCAGGCAGGTGTTGGAAGCCTTGCAGGTGCAGTGGTTGGTTACTTCACCAACCTGTATCCGGAGAATCCGCCGAAATTCGTTGTTATGGAAGCTGGCGCTGCAGCATGCCTGTACAAGGGTGCAGTTGCAGGAGACGGCGAGCCGCGCATCGTTGGCGGTGACCTTCAGACAATCATGGCCGGTCTTGCATGCGGCGAGCCGAACATCATCGGCTGGGATATCTTAAGAAACCATGTATCCGCATTCGTTTCCTGCCCGGACTGGGTAGCAGCAAAGGGTATGAGAATGCTGGCTGCTCCGGTTAAGGGAGATCCGAAGGTTGTATCCGGTGAGTCCGGAGCTGTTGGTATGGGTGTGATCTCTACCATCATGCAGGACGACGAATACAAAGAGCTGCGCGATGCATTAGAGCTGAACCGCGACAGTAAGGTCCTGATGTTCTCTACCGAGGGAGACACCGATCCGGACAAGTACAAAAAGATCGTATGGGGCGGCGAGTATCCGACTGCTGAGTAATCAGGAACGGGATACAGACAGTTAAGAACCTAATAACAAGAACATATATAATCCAGGAGGGTAAAACAATGGGACTTGATTTTGAAAAAATCAAATCAGCAGCAGAAGGATACCGTGCAGATATGACTGCATTTTTGAGAGCCATGATCTCTCATCCGAGCGAGAGCTGCGAGGAGAAGGAAGTTGTAGCATGCATCAAGGCTGAGATGGAGAAATTAAACTTCGATAAAGTAGAAGTAGACGGTCTTGGCAACGTAATCGGTTGGATGGGCGAAGGCGATAAGATCATCGCAATCGATTCCCACATTGATACCGTAGGTATCGGCAACATCAACAACTGGGAAGCAGATCCGTACGAGGGCTACGAGACTGACGAGATCATCTACGGCCGCGGCGGTTCCGACCAGGAAGGCGGTATGGCAAGTGCTGTTTACGGCGCAAAGATCATGAAGGATTTAAACCTCATTCCAGAGGGCTACAAGATTATGATCGTTGGTTCCGTACAGGAAGAGGACTGCGACGGTATGTGCTGGCAGTACATCTACAACAAGGACAAGATCGTTCCGGAGTTTGTAATCTCTACTGAGCCGACCGATGGCGGTATCTACCGTGGACATCGCGGACGTATGGAGATTCGTGTAGACGTAAAGGGCGTTTCCTGCCATGGTTCTGCACCGGAGCGTGGTTCCAACGCAATCTACAAGATGGCTGACATCATTTCCGATATCCGCGCACTGAACAACAACGGCTGCGACGAAGATACCGATATCAAGGGTCTGGTAAAGATGCTGAGCCCGAAATACAATCCGGAGCACTACGAGGATGCTCAGTTCCTTGGAAGAGGAACCTGCACCGTTTCCCAGATTTTCTATACCTCTCCGAGCCGCTGTGCAGTAGCAGACAGCTGTGCAATCTCTGTTGACCGTCGTATGACTGCAGGTGAGACCTGGGATTCCTGTCTGGAAGAGATCCGTCAGCTGCCGAGCGTAAAGAAATACGGCGATGACGTAGAGGTTTCCATGTACATGTACGACCGTCCGTCATGGACCGGCGAAGTATATGAGACCGAGTGCTACTTCCCGACCTGGATCAACAAAGAGAACGCAGCACATGTACAGGCTCTGTACGATGCTCATGTTGCACTGTTCGGCGACAAGCGTATGGGACCGGATTCCACCAAGGAGCTCCGCAACCGTCCGCTGATCGATAAGTGGACCTTCTCCACCAACGGTGTTGCAATCCAGGGACGTTACGGCATTCCGTGCGTAGGATTTGGCCCGGGTGCTGAGAGCCAGGCTCATGCTCCGAACGAGATCACCTACAAAGATGACCTTGTAAGATGCGCAGCTATGTATGTAGCAGCAGCAAACCTGTACGATGCTTCCAAGAAAACGGATGATATTTCCCAGTTCCGTGCAGGCAAGACCAACAACGATATCAAATAATCTGATATTATTTCAGTAACCGGCAGGTCAGCGCCATGCTGCGCTGACCGCATCAAAATAATAATTTCATATGTGAAAAGAAGGAGATCAAAATGGACAAAGTATTACAGGGTTACATTGACAAACTGAACAAACTGAACTTTAAAGATATGTACGAGGGCGATTTCTTCCTGACCTGGGAGAAGACCGACGACGAGATCGAGGCTGTTTTCACCGTTGCTGACGCTCTGCGCTACATGAGAGAGCACAACATCTCTACCAAAGTATTTGAGTCCGGTCTGGGCATTTCCCTGTTCCGTGATAACTCCACCCGTACCCGTTTCTCATTCGCATCTGCCTGCAACCTGCTGGGTCTTGAAGTTCAGGATCTGGACGAGGGAAAGAGCCAGATCGCTCATGGTGAGACCGTTCGTGAGACCGCTAACATGATTTCCTTCATGGCAGACGTTATCGGTATCCGTGATGATATGTACATCGGCAAGGGCAATAAGTACATGCATGATGTAGTAGATGCAGTAACTGAGGGTCACAAAGACGGCGTTCTGGAGCAGAAACCTACCCTGGTTAACTTACAGTGCGATATCGACCATCCGACCCAGTGTATGGCTGATATGCTTCACATCATCAACACCTTCGGCGGCGTTGAGAACTTAAAGGGTAAGAAAGTAGCTATGACCTGGGCTTACTCCCCGAGCTACGGCAAACCGCTTTCCGTACCGCAGGGCGTTATCGGCCTGATGACCAGATTCGGCATGGACGTTGTTCTGGCACATCCGGAAGGATACGAGGTAATGCCGGAGGTTGAGGAAGTAGCTAAGAAGAACGCTGAGAAGACCGGCGGCAGCTTCACCAAGACCCATTCCATGGCAGAGGCATTCAAGGATGCTGATATCGTATATCCGAAGAGCTGGGCTCCGTTCGCAGCTATGGAGAAGAGAACAGACCTGTACGGCAAGGGCGATACCGATGGCATCAAGGCTCTGGAGAAAGAGCTGCTGGCTCAGAACGCAGAGCACAAAGACTGGTGCTGCACCGAAGAGTTAATGTCCACCACCAAGGATGGCAAGGCTCTGTACCTGCACTGCTTACCGGCTGATATCAACGATGTATCCTGCAAGGACGGCGAGGTTGAGGCTTCCGTATTCGACCGCTATCGTACTCCTCTGTACAAAGAGGCAAGCTACAAGCCGTACATTATCGCAGCTATGATCCTGCTTGCAAAACAGCAGTGCCCGCAGGAGACTCTGGCTAAACTGGCAGAGAAAGCAACTGCAAGACATATGGCTTAACTGACATTCAGAAATTACTTAAATAATAAGGAGGTGTTCCGGAACAGAGGGGGAAACTGTTCCGGAACATATCCATTGGAGAAGAATTATGGGGACTGATAAAAAGAAAAAGAGAATTGTAATCGCTCTTGGCGGTAATGCGTTGGGGAACACATTACCGGAACAGATGATTGCAGTAAAAAAGACAGCTGCTGCGATCGTAGATCTGATTGAAGAAGGCAATGAAGTCGTAATCGCACATGGCAACGGACCGCAGGTCGGCATGATTCAGAACGCAATGTCTGAACTGACCCGCTCCAATCCGGAAAAATACATTCCGTGTCCGTTATCTGTATGTGTGGCTATGAGCCAGGGGTATATCGGCTACGATCTGCAGAATGCACTGCGTGAGGAAATGCTGGACAGAGGTATTACCACCGGCTGTACCACCATCCTGACGCAGGTAGAAGTAGATGCCCATGATCCGGCTTTCGACAATCCGACTAAGCCGATCGGAGCATTTATGACAAAGGAAGAGGCCGAGAAACTGGTCCGGGAGAAGGATTATAAGGTAGTGGAGGATGCAGGACGCGGTTACCGCCGTGTAGTTGCTTCCCCGAAGCCGAAGTCCATTATTGAGATCGATACCATCCGCAGCCTGGTTGAAAACGACTATGTAGTTGTTGCATGCGGCGGCGGCGGTATTCCGGTATTTGTAACTCAGGGACATCACTTAAAGGGTGCTGCAGCAGTAATCGATAAAGACTTCGCAGCAGAAAAGCTTGCAGAAGATCTGGATGCAGATTTTTTAATTATTCTTACAGCAGTAGAAAAAGTTGCGATTAATTTTGGAAAACCAAATGAAACATGGTTGAGTGATTTGCCGGTAGAACAGGCGAAAGAATACGCAGAGGCCGGACATTTTGCACCGGGATCCATGCTTCCAAAGGTACAGGCGGCAGTGAAGTTTGCAGAATCCAAGAAAGGTCGGACTGCTCTGATTACCTTGCTTGAAAAAGCAAAGGAAGGAATTGCAGGACAGACAGGAACACACATCCATCAGTAAATTGCTCTGATAGTAAGGAGGCGTATGAAACTGTTAGTTGTGAACCCTAATACCTCCGATGTAATGACGGAAGGCATTAGGGAAACGATTGACCTGGTAAGAATGCCCGGTGTGGAAGTGGAAATCGCAGGCGTTGATTTCGGCCCGGAATCTTTGGAATCATTCTATGACTATACACTTGCAGGTTTTGCACTGTGCCGTTACCTGGAAAACAAAAAAGAGAAGTATGACGGAGTTATGATCGCATGCTTCGGAGATCCGGGATTATACGCAGTGAAGGAGATCTGCCAGTGTCCGGTACTTGGTATAGCAGAAACATCTATGGCGGTAGCATTGCTTCTTGGAAGCAGATTTGCCATTCTGGCAGCATCAGAAAAGGCCGTATCCATGATGGACAATATGGTAGACCAGTACGGAATGGAATACCGGTACGCGGGAGTATTCCCGCTCAGCATGAGTGTGCTGGACGCAGAAGAGAATTCAGAAAAGACGATTCAGCGTCTAATCGAACAGGGAAGAGAAGCAATTAAGCGCGGCGCAGAGGTTCTGATCCTCGGATGCGCAGGCATGACCGGTTATCATGACCCGGTCAGCAAAGCACTTGGTGTTCCGGTTCTCGATCCGGTCGAGGTAACGTTCCTGCAGCTGGAAATGTTAGCCCGGGGTAAGATTGAAACTTCCAAAGCAGGACTTTATAAAGCTCCTGATGTTAAGAAGATTAAAAATAAAAGGTTGCTGATTGACAATCTTTAAATAAAAGGAGAGAAGAGCTATGAAAAAAAGAATGAGAGCAGTTGTAGGTCTGGTGTTAGTAGCAGCACTTGGTTTAACCGCATGTGGTGGTTCCGGAAGCAGTACTTCCTCTGATAATTCAAGCAAGGATACAGCAGCTGCAGCCGAAAACAATGGCGGCGACAGCGCCGGATCTGAAGAAGGAAAGAGCGTTGCAATGATCTTTTCAGGTCTGGTTACAGATGAGGCATTTAACCAGTTTACTTACGAAGGCATGATGAAAGCGAAGGATGAACTGGGAATCAAGACCGCATACAAAGAGAATGTTACCCAGGATGAGCAGCTGGAGGTTCTTCGTCAGTTCGCTCAGCAGGGTTACCAGATCATCATTGGTCAGGGCGGTCAGTTCGGTGAGGCAGTTTCCATGGTAGCAGAAGAGTTCCCGGATACCCAGTTTATTTTCTCTGTAGGTACCGATACCTTTGATCTTCCGAACATGTCCGCAGCAACCATCGACTACGCAGATGCAGGCTTTATCGGCGGTGTGTTAGCTGGCCTGACTACCCAGACCAACAAGGTTGCAATGGTTACCGGTGAGTTCTATGATAACCACAGAGCAATGGAGGCAGGTTTCTACAAGGGTGTTGCCTATGTAAACCCGGATATCGAGACTACCGCAATCACCACCGGTGACTGGGCAGATACCGTAAAAGCAAGAGAAGCGTGTCTGGCAGTTATTGCCCAGGGTTACGACGTATTATTCCCGTGTCTGGATGCTGCAGGCGCAGGCGTAGCAGCTGCTGCACAGGATTCCGGCAATGTTAAGATCGTAGGTTCCGTTGCAGATTACGCAAAAGACTACGGTGCAGAAGATGTAACTGCCGGCAGCGTTGTGTTTGCATGGGATGAGTTAGGATATCTGGAATCCACCGGCGAAATCTGTGATGGTAAGTCCCACGTTATTGGTATGGCTGAAGGTGGCCTCAACCCGGTTATCAACGTAGAGTTAACCAAGGAGCAGCAGGAAGTTTACGATGCTGCAGTTGCTGATCTGTCTGCTGGCAAGATCGATCTTTCAAAATAAAAACACGGCATATTAACAATGAATGTAAATGGGGGCACTTCAAGTGTCTCCCATTTATATCCATGAGTTGCGACAGGAGGGGAATACGTTTATGGTAGAAGATAGGTATGCACTGCAGATGCAGGATATTACCGTGGAATTTCCGGGAGTTCTGGCAAATGATCATGTCAGCATCGACTGCAAAAAAGGCGAAGTATTGGGATTACTGGGAGAGAATGGTGCTGGTAAAACAACACTGATGAATGTTTTATATGGATTGTATCCTCCCACCACAGGTAAGATTTTATTAGATGGAAAAGAAGTGAAGATTGGTTCTCCTTCCGAGGCAATTGCGAATGGAGTTGGAATGGTGCATCAGCATTTCAAACTGGTTGATACCCTTTCTGTTATCGAGAATATTGTTCTTGGTATTCCGACCAAGAAACAGAAGCTGGATCTGGAACCAGCGAAGAAGCGTTTGTTAGAGTTATGTGAAGAATACGAATTGTACGTGGATCCGGACGAGATTGTCTGGAAGCTGCCGGTTGGTAAACAGCAGTGGGTTGAGATCTTAAAGGCTTTGTACAGAGACTGTAAGGTTCTGGTACTGGACGAGCCGACCGCAGTTCTGACCCCTTCCGAGAGTGACCAGCTGTGTAACGCGATCCGCCATATTACCGCTAAGGGACGTGCGGTTATCTTTATCAGCCACAAGCTCCGTGAGGTAATTCAGATCACAGACCGGGTTACGGTTATCCGCGATGGCAAATATATTGGAACTGTAGACACCAAGGATGCTACCCAGCTGACCCTTTCCAAGATGATGGTTGGCCGTCCGGTATCCATTGAGCGCAAACCGCGTGAAGATTATCCGGATAAGAAGCCGGTTTTGGTCATGAAAGATGTCAATACCTTTGATGACCGCGGAATCCAGGCACTGAAGAATTTCAACCTGACGGTTCACGCAGGTGAGATTGTCGGAGTAGCAGGTGTTGACGGCAACGGCCAGAAAGAACTGGCAGAGTGTATTTCCGGTATGCGTAAAACGACCAGCGGCACCATTACAATTGATGGCAGGCCGGTTACCGGCGTAATTGCAGACCCGTCCTTCCTGGGCTTTATCCCTGAGGACAGACAGAAGACCGGTCTTGTCATGGACTTCAGTATTGCGGACAATCTGATCATCAAAGACTATTACAATGAGCCTTTCGCAAAGAAACAGGTTCTGGATTATAAGACCATCAAGAAGCATGCCAGAACAATGATCAAGAAATATCATGTAAAGACTCCTTCTGAGGATGTAAAAGTAAGAAACCTGTCCGGAGGCAACCAGCAGAAAGTCGTTATCGCGCGTGAGCTGGATCCGGAGCCGGTACTGGACCTGGTAGCACATCCGACCCGTGGCCTGGATCTGGGCGCAGTTGATAATGTGCTGAATATTCTGATGAGAGAGCGCAACCGAGGCGCGGCAATTTTGTTTATTTCAGGAGAATTGCAGGAGATTATGGCATTGAGCGACCGCATCATCGTTCTCTACAGCGGCGAGTGCATGGGGGAACTGGATGGTGAGACCGCAGATCAGAACGTAATCGGCCAGATGATGTTAGGACAAGTTCCGGAGGTGCAGTAGATGAAAGAATTGAATAAAACAAAAATATTAAACATTCCGATTTTGGGGGATGTGGCGGTTTCTCTCGGACGTACACTTTTCGGTATCGTGCTGGGACTGATCGCGAGTGGAATCCTGATCGCGTTTTCTGGTGTTAACCCCTTTGTGGCATATGGATCACTGATAAGAGGTGCCTTTGGCAATGCACAGTCAATCAGCAACGTACTGGTTCGTTCTTCACCGCTGCTGCTTGGCGGAATCGGTGTATCCCTAGGCATCAAAGCCGGTGTGTGGAACCTTGGTATGGAAGGTTACATGTATCTTGGAGCAATCGGAGCGTCCCTCATTGGTGTTCAGGATCTTGGCCTGCCGGCATTCATTCATATTCCGTTATGTATGATTGTTGCCATGGCATTTGCAGCTGTCTGGGGCCTGATTCCGGGTTACTTAAAAGCTTACAAGGGCGTAAATGAAGTTACCTGTTCCATCATGATGAGTTACATTGCAATTTACTTAACCAACTGGGTGGTTTCCTGTGTACCGTTAGTTTCAGAGCAGGGCGCATTCTACCCGATGAGTAAGAAATTCGTGGGAACTGCACTGCTTCCGATCCTGATGAAAGGTTCCAGCTTACATCCTGGTCCGTTCATTGCCATCATTCTGTGTGTGATTTCTTACTTTGTTTTAAACTACACCTCTTTTGGTTTCCGCACTAAGATGCTGGGCGCAAACCCGAACGCTGCAAAATATGCGGGCCTGGATGCGAAAAAGCAGATCGTGATCATGATGATCATTGGTGCACTTTTGGGCGGCTTCTCCGGCGCAGTTGAGGTTATGGGACTGAAGCGCCGCGTATACATGGAGTTCGTTACCAACGTTGGTTATGAGAGTGTTGCTGTAGCTCTTTTAGCAGGTGGAAATCCGCTGGGTGTTATTTTCTCTGCACTGTTCTTCGCTGCATTAAAGGCAGGCGGTGCGACCATGTCCATTGAGACAGGTGTTATTTCCTCTATGAACTCTATCATCATTGCAATGTGCATGCTGTTCGTAATCGGTGTTGGCGTAGTTGACAGCCGCCGTATGAACAAGGTTGTGGATACAAGTAAAGATGACGAGGATGAGACAGAAGATTCTACCGCAAAGGAGGGTAACTAATATGTCAGCTGGAATGATTATAGATTGGTTGCAGGCAACCCTTCGCTGGGCGGCTCCGCTGCTTATCGTTGCAATTGGAGAGGTATATGCAGAGCGCTCCGGCGTTATTAACATGGGTATTGAGGGAATCATGCTGTTTGGTGCCCTTACCGGTATTGCTGTTGGTTATTACATGAACAGCCTGGCACTGGCTGTACTGTTTACGATTATCATTGGCGCGGCTCTTGGTGTGCTGGTAGCATTCCTTACCGTTACCAGACGTACCAACCAGGTCGTTACAGGACTTATGGTGAACATGATATCGCTGGGCGCGACGGACGCACTCTTTTCCCTGATGTCTGAGACCAGACAGTCCCGTGTAGCAACTTTCCCGACCATTTTCCCGAAGAGCATGTTTGATATTCCGGTTTTAGGACCGCTGTTCTTCTCACAGCCGGTTAGTACCTGGGTAGCCCTGATCCTGCCGTTCATCGCAGCTTATATTCTTTATAAGACCAGATGGGGCTTAAATGTCCGCGCGGTCGGCGATAACCCGAAAGCAGCAGCAACCGCAGGCCTTTCCGTTATCAAGATCAAATATCAGACCGTTATCCTTTCCGGTATCTTCGCCGCTTTAGGCGGATGCGTACTGACCCTGGCAGAGGTAGGTTACTTCTCCGCAGGCGGTATGGCAGCAGGCCGAGGCTTCATCGTTATGGCAGCCTGTGTTGTAGGTGGATGGAACCCGATCCGAACCGGTCTTGTATGTCTGGCATTTGGTGCCGCAGATGCACTGCAGCTTCGTTTCCAGACCACAGGTTCCGTGATTCCTTACCAGTTCCTTCAGATGCTGCCGTATATTGTTACCATCGTGGCACTGACGATCATGGTAAGACACTCCGTTGTTCCGAAGACCTGGGGCAGTGCTTACGATCCGAAGGATGTTTAAAATTCAATATACCTGAAAACAGTAAATCAGAATTTGAGAGGATGATTTTATGTTAAAATTACTTATTAAAAATGGTACTGTTGTAACGGCAAATGAAACTTACAAGGCAGATATTGGTGTGACAGATGAGCACATCTCCCACATTGTGGAGCCGGGCGGTCTGGACAATCTGGCGGCAGAAAAGATCATTGACGCAGAAGGCAAATATATCATGCCGGGCTTTATTGAGCCCCATATGCATGTAAAGGCACCTTTCAGCGGCACGATCGATATCCTGGATTTCTACAGCGCCAGCAAGTGCGGCGCTTTCGGAGGCGTAACCACTTTCATGGATTTCAGTACGACCACCCAGGACACCCCGGTTATGCAGGCAGTTGCAGAGCGAATCGAGGAAATGTCTGAGGGAGCCCTGGACTACAGCGTGCATCCGAAATTTATCAAGGCTACGGATGACTTAAGAGCTGACATCAAAAAGCTCGTGGCAGACGGAACCCCGACCTTTAAGATGTTTACCATCTATCCGGGCGTTATGATTCCGGACGAAGATATCTTAAAGATCATGGAGATTGCGAAAGAAGAAGGCGCTCTGTGTGGATTCCATGCAGAGAGCAATGATATCGCACAGTTCTTAAAGAACAAACTGTTAAGCGAAGGAAAGACAGACTGGGAATACTTCAACGAGGCAAAGCCGAATGTCTGTGAGGCAGAGGCTGTAAACCGCATCCTTTCCTTTGCGGAACTTCTGGATGCACCGGTTTACTTCTATCACTTATCCACCAAAGAGGCAGTAGAACTGGTACGCCAGGCGAAGAAACGCGGCGTGAAGGTTCAGGCTGAGACCTGCGGACATTATCTTGTGTTTACGGAAGATCAGAATAAGGGAAAAGATGGCATTAATTATCTCATGAGCCCGCCACTTAGAAGTCAGGAAGATCAGGATGCCTTATGGGAAGGTATTCAGGATGGAACCCTGAGCCTTGTTACATCTGATAATGAAATCTTTACACGTAAGATCAAAGAAAAGGATTTGGAAACAGATCCGGAAACCGGGGAGAAAATTCCGAATTTTGCAGTTCCGGTTAATGGAATTCCGGGATTGGAAGAACGTTTTGGTTTATTGATGAGAGGTGTTAACGAGGGAAAAATCTCGCTTAATAAACTGGTAGAAGTTGGAAGTACTAACCCTGCGAAAGTATTTGGCTGCTATCCGGAAAAAGGATGTCTTGCGGTTGGAAGTGATGCAGATATTATTATTGTAGATCCAGATAAAGTAGTTTCTCTGACACAGAAGAATATGCATTATACCGAGGATGGTTCTTTGGATTATGATATTTATAAAGATATGGAATCCAAGGGCTGGCCGATTTATACGATCCGTCGTGGAGAAATCCTTGTAGAGGATGGAAAATTTTATGGAAAAGAGCATACAGGAAAATTCCTGAAGTGCCATCTGAAATGATGCTATAAATGTGAATATGGACAAGAAAAAGCCGACATGTGTTCGGCTTTTTCTTGTTGACAATGGTTATGAAAGGTTATAAACTAAATATAACCTTTCATAACCATTTTTTGCAAAGCAGTATCTTGATCGTATCATACATTTACCAGGGGAGTCGAAGGGGCGATATGTCAGCCGCCGGACGTTTGCGCGGAAGGAGGCTGGTGCCATGGTTACATATTCTGATCTGTTTCAGTTTGTAATGATGCTTTGTGCCGTGATCACACTCGTTTTATATTTTACGCACAAAAAATAGCGCCCTCGTCCTGCTAAGATAAGGCGCTATTTTTGTACTTAAATCTGCCGGCGGCTAGATATATCTAGCTTTCGACTCTCTTGTTAAGTGTATTATAAGTCATCGTGTGCTGATTGTCAAATAGGTTGCAACAATAGATCAGTATAAATTCGGCTTGACGAGGAGGTGTTTTTATGACAATCAATCCAAAAGATAGAATCAAAGACATTGACGCACGTTTAAAAGAATTGCCAAAGGGTACCCTGACTTACAAGACTATCAACGGAAAGAAACAGCCCTACGTTCAGAAAAGTGTGGATGGAAAAGTGAGCAGTACTTACGTAAAGCTGGATGAGCGGGAGCAGGTCCTTCTGGAGTTTGCGGAGCGGACGAAGCTGCAGGAGGAGAAAAAGCACCTGATCGCATATATGCAGAAACTTCAGGGAATCTTAAGCCGCAACCCGTATCTGGACGCAAGTGTGGGGATAGGGTTTCAGAATTTTGGGGATTACGCCTGCGGAAAACAATTTTATGTGGATAAGACTCATTTCATTTCTGAATGGCTGAGAAGCAATACCGCGTTGACTCTGATCAATCGTCCCAGAAGATTCGGAAAGACCATGCTTCTCAGTACGGTGGAACACTTCTTTGATCCAAGATTTGCCGGTCAGCCGGAAAATTTTAAAAAGCTTCGTGTCTGGAAGGATGAAAAGAGCCGGGCATTATTTGGAAAGATCCCGGTCATTTCCGTGAGCTTTGGAAGCTGTAAGGGGATGAATTACAAGCAGGCCATGCAGGGAATGGCAGTGAACCTGAGGAATATGTATGAAGCACACCGGTATCTGGAAGAGAGTACGGAACTGCGTGCAGAAGATAAGGCAGAATATCGGCGCATGCGCCTTGCTTTCCAGTCAGGAAATACAGAAGAAGCAGGAATTGCAATCCAGGTTCTTTGCGATTTGTTGTACCGTCATCATCACACAAAACCGATCATTCTTCTGGACGAATACGACACGCCGCTTTTGGAGGCATACACAGATGGCTACTGGGACGAGATGATCGCGACCTGCCGTCAGCTGTTCCACTGTACCTTTAAAGAGAATCCTTTTTTAAACCGCGCGATTATCACCGGTGTCACGAAAATATCCAGGAACTCGTTGTTTTCCGATCTGAATAATCTGAAAACCTGTACGGTTACCAGCGATGATTACAGTGACTGTTTTGGCTTTACCGAGCAGGAGGTCATGGATGCGCTGAAATGCCAGAACATCGATGCTATGCAGGATGTGAAAGCCATGTACGATGGTTTTATTATTGGAAACCGGAAAGATATCTACAACCCATGGTCCATCTGCAATTATATGCAGCAGCGTCAGCTGCAGTCTTACTGGGTCAATACCAGCAGCAACAAGCTGATCGGTGAAATGATCCGGCGGCATCCGCTGCGGAGCAAGCATGAGATTGAGGAGCTGATGCGTGGGGAGCCGGTCCATAAGCGGATCAATGAGAATATCACATTCCAGTATCTGGATGGAGATGAGAACAGTCTCTGGTCTCTGCTTTTGTCCGTAGGATATATCAAGGCGGACCATGTGGTAAAAGACCGGGATATCACAGTGTGCGACGTATCGGTGACCAATGAGGAAGTCATGGGGATGTTCCGGACAGAGATCATGGGAATGTTCCATAATGGCATGTCCATCTGCAATGAATTTGCCCAGGAGCTTGTAAATCACAAAATAGAAGATCTGAATGACATTTTGCTGGATATATCCTATGATTCGATGAGCTATTTTGACACGGGGCGCGGACCGGCGGAGCGAGTATCGGAGAACTTCTATCATGGACTGGTGCTTGGTCTGATCGTGTGTCTGAGGGAAGAGTACCGCATCTTATCCAACCGGGAGAGCGGCCGGGGACGCTACGATATTGTCATGTACCCGCGCAGAGAGAATCTGGATGCGTTTATCCTGGAGTTCAAGGTCCGGAATGAAAAAGTGGAGAACGATCTGGAAGAGACAGCAGACAATGCTTTAAAACAGATTGAGGACCGGGCATACGAAAAAGATCTGCTGGCAGCAGGAATTCCGGCAGAGCACATTTATAAGGTTGGCTTTGCGTTTTCCGGGAAAGATGTGCTGGTGAAAGAAAAGAACAAAAGGGCAGAAACAGTAAAAAACAGAGAAAAACAGTAAAAACAGAGAAAAGGGGCGGTGCCAGTGGGCACAGTCCCTTTTTCTGGTAGTGCTGCATATCGAAGAAGCGCCAGTGGCGCATCCGCTGATTGGATTGGCTGGGTATGTGTTTACTCCCTGTACGCAATCTTTCCGCCACAGATGGTGTATTTCACCTTGCCGTAAAGCTCTTCTCCGATGAACGGAGAGTTCGCAGCCTTGGATTTAAACTCTTTTACCGTCCATTTTTCTTCCGGGTCAAAGACGATCAGATCTGCATCTGCACCGGTGCTTAAATGCCCTTTGCTCTTTTCAAGATGATAAAGGATAGCCGGGTTTAAGCTCATTTTTTCCATGAGCTGCGGCAGAGTCAGGACATTCTCCCGAACCAGATTGGTGATACCCAGTGCCAGCGCGGTTTCCAGACCGATGATGCCGCTCGGCGCCTCGGTCAGCGGCTTTGCTTTTTCTTCTGCGCTGTGCGGTGCATGGTCGGTGGCAATGATGTCGATGACACCTTCTTTTAAGCCGCGCAGGATTTCTTCTTTATCTTCCAGCGTGCGCAGCGGCGGGTTCATTTTTGCCAGCGTGCCGTGCTTTAAGACAGCAGATTCATCCAGACTGAAATGGTGCGGGGTTACCTCTGCCATGACATGGGCGCCCAGCTGTTTTGCCAGTTCTACCATGCGGACAGAATGTCCGGAGCTGATGTGCTGGATATCGATGAGCGCGCCGGTGTGCAGGGCCAGCATGCAGTCGCGTGCAACCAGAACATCCTCTGCTGCAGCCGGGGAACCGCCGATACCGAAATGCTCGGAAACAGCGCCGCGGTTGATGCCGTTGTTCGTGATGAGGGCCGGATCTTCTTCATGGAAGCTTAACGGCACGTTTAAACGGACTGCCTCTTCCATGGCTTTTTTAACCAGGGCAGTATCTTTTAACGGGATGCCGTCATCGGTGAAACCAGCTGCGCCATGGGCTTTTAATGCTTCCATATCCGTGAGCACTTCGCCTTTCATGCCGACCGTGATATTGGCGGCGCTTAAGACATTGATCGGAGTTTTTTGGCCTTCGGCGAGGACATATTCCAGTGTTTCCACGTTATCAACCGGCGGCTTGGTGTTGGCCATGCAGACTACCGTGGTAAAACCGCCAGCTGCAGCAGCGGCTGCGCCGGTATGAATATCTTCCTTATAAGTGAGACCTGGATCGCGAAAGTGTACGTGTACATCGATGAGACCCGGAGCAACGACAAGACCGGAAGCGTCGATGGTTTCTGCATCCGGGTATTTTTCGGTTAAGTGTGTTCCAAGTTCCAGAATTTTTCCGTTGTCGGTCACCAGGTCCATAACCTGGTCAAGTCCGGATTTCGGGTCGATAACCCGTCCGTTGTGAAGTAACAGCATAATAAGTCCTCCTACTAATTTTTATCGCATGGCATATCAGGGCGGCGTCAGCGGCGCCGTTTATGATTTCCAATCTGAAATGCAGCCTGCGGGATTTCAAAGACAAATACAATTCCAAGGACAATGGCAACAGCCATTTTTAAAGCATCAAAACCGGTCTGTACCGCCAGATAAAGCTGGTCGGTCACGGTATAATAAGCCGCGCGGTAAATTCCGGCGCCCGGAACCAGTGGGATGATGCCGGAAATCAGAAAAATTGTGACCGGACACCGTTCCCGTACTGCAAACCAGCGTGACATGAGAATGACGATCACTGTAGCGGCGAAGGTTGCAATGGTGACGGAACTGTAAGGAACAAGCACAAGATATGCCAGCCAGCTGATTCCGCCGATCAAAGCACAGCTGGGATAATAGCGCGCCGGGACGCCAAACAGCAGGGAAAAACCGACTGTGGCGATCGCAGCCGAAATAGTCTGTATCAGTAGATGAAGCATGGGAAACCTCCATAAAAATATGTGAACTACATCGGCAATTGAATTACCGAGCATCTGATTACGAAGCATAGCTCCGTAGCTTCAGAGGTGCGTCCATGACACCCGTACTGCTACCCAGATGGGTTACACAGCTACTTTTATTGTTTTTGTACTGCTCAGCCCGGTTACGGGCATATCAATTTCTTTGCCGGATACGGCATGATACTTTCTCAAAATATTATAAGCTCCTACTGCATCTGCATTGTAGATCACGGTATCTACAATGTAGATGCCACGTTTTTTTCGATTCCTTTTCTCTGCATAAATGCACGATACTTCTTCTGACTGTGGCGGGCATTGACTGGAATAACTTTCTTCCTGTCTTATCAGACGAATCCCTTTCATTTTAAGCTTATACTCTAACTGCATATAGATACGGGCATATGGCAGACTGTGAAGTTTCTGGTTGGTTTTCCTTCCCAGATTTTTCTCTTTACGAATCCCCTTGATATCTCCAATTACAACCATATGAATATCATTCTTTACACAATAGTTCGTGATATACCGTGTCATCTTATGAATATAATCTTTGATACAGTTATTTTTCTTTCGATAAAGCTTCTGCAGATGCTTAGATGTTTTCGGATACTCCATTTTCCGTACAGCCTGGATCCGATCCCATTGCGACTGGACTCGCGCGATTTCCTTGTTATAAAAATAAGAAAGTGAAAGATATTCTCTCCCAATAATGAACGTTTTTCCTGCATTATCATAACAAGTCATAAGATTATGCAAGCCCAGATCAATCGACAGATAATGTCCATTGTCCTCTTCAGGCAAAACATCTTCCACCTCATAAATAACAAGGATCCTGCTGGTTCCGTCATTTGCCGGAGGATATATTTTGATCTGTTTTATGATATCCATGTTTGAAAAAACAGGATTTTTCAAATAAAGGTATGCAGCACGAATATCATAGGTATGAGCCATATACTCCTTCAGCTTTTTCGGTAAAGAAAGTCTTACATTGAAAGAGCCTTTTTCATGTTGAATGCCATTTTGCATATACGTAATCGGCATTTTATCTTTCTTATATCTTGGTGTTCCCGGATTCTCGATACCTCCACTTTCTTTTAACTGGTAAAAGGATTTCCATGACTTGTCCAAAAGCTTGCAGATTTCCTGTGCAGTCTGTGACGGGAGTGATTTGAACCACAGATCATCTTTATGCTTGGACTTCTGATAATACCAGTCAGGATATTTCTCCAATCCCAGATTTTTGTAGTTGTTTCTCTCATAATTGCAAACATTCCAAAGCTTGTAAGCCGCATAACACATGTGTCCTACAATATTTGCATCATTTTTGTTTCATACAATGGTTGTTTCATGTGTTAACAGCATATTTTCCCTCCTTCTAGTAAGATTTGCTCTGATGCTCGATATAGCGTCGGATATTTTCTTCCGACACCGAACCGATTGTTTCTACATAATATGAGTGATTCCAAAGCTGACCTTTCCAAAGTTTCTGGCGGATCGCCGGATATTTTTCAAAGAGTTTTCTTCCTGTAATTCCTTTTAAATACTTTACAATATCAGTCACTGACATTTTCGGCGGTGCAGACACAAAGCAATGGATATGATCACCTTCACCAACTTCAAAAAGATGAACCGTAAAACCTTTATCGGATGCTATTTTCTGAACCAGTTCTTTTAGATAAGTTTCAATCTCTGTTGATAAAATCTTCCTGCGATATTTCACAGACCACACCACATGGTAGTTGATATTGTATACACAAGTTCTTGAATGTATTAATTTTTCTTTCATACACATAGTATACTGTCATACGGAAGGAAACGCAAGCAAAATCGAACAAACTTTCGATTTCGTTTGCGTTTCAGACGCTTTCATCTCGGCAATTGAATAACCGAGGATTCCCGCTTGTTATCCTAAAATACCAAAACCTTCGGATTCCAACAAATTGCAAATTTCATCACAATCATAACGCTTGTCACGAATTACATATTCAGCAGATAGTTCATCTTCATTTTCAAACTGTTCTTTTCTGTATACCACACCTGTACTGGTTTCCAACAAATAATAATCTGGTGAGAATATATTTCCACTATTCTGCATAATTTTGCTTGGCTTCAAGCGTGCCAATTCATCCAGATGTTCTGCAACAACCGGCACCTTATGAATGGCTATATGCTCAGTCAGTTCACGATTCATAACACTGAGAACAAGAATTGCCCCTCGTTTTAAATGGCGATGAATATTTTTCACAATTGCTCTGTTATCTTCCTCACGGACAAAAGAGCCTACCACATCATAAAGGCACAGTGCCAAATCCGCTGTTTTTTTCAGATCAATACTTCTACAATCTCCCTCTTCAAATGCATTCACCTATTGCATTATCGCTTTCTACAGCACATGTCCCTGTGCCTTCATGACTTCGATCACCTGGTCCACCAGCTGTTCGCACTGCGCAGTGGTCGGTGCCTCTACCATGACGCGCACCACCGGCTCGGTGCCGGACTGGCGCAGAAGGATGCGTCCGTCGCTTCCCAGAATTTCTGTAACTTTTTTGACCTCTGCCTGAACCGCCGGGTCGTCCTGTGCCAGCTTTTTGTCATGGACGCGGACATTTTTCAGTACCTGCGGAAGGATTTCAACCTCGGAAGCCAGCTTGCCAAGGGTCTCTTTCTTCTCCAGCATGACTTCCATAACCTTTAAGGAGGTCAGGATGCCATCACCGGTGGTGGCATGCTTGCTGAAGATGATATGACCAGACTGCTCGCCGCCCAGGCAGTTTCCGTACTGGGACATATTCTCGTAGACGTATTTGTCGCCTACTGCAGTCTTTTCATAGGAGATGCCTTCCCGGTCGAATGCCTTATACAGACCGAAGTTGGACATGATGGTGGTGACAACCGTGTTGTTCTTTAAGCTTCCGGTCTCTTTCATGTACTTGCCGCACACATAGAGGATCAAGTCGCCATCTACCACGTTGCCGTTCTCGTCAACCGCGATACAGCGGTCTGCGTCTCCGTCGTAGGCGAAACCGACATCACAGCCGGTCTCTTTCACGTAATCCTGCAGCACATGGATGTGGGTGGATCCGCAATCGGTATTGATATTCAAGCCGTTCGGATGGTTGTTGATGACATGGGTCTCGGCACCCAGAGCGTCAAAGACGTTCTTGACGATGGCGGATGCACTTCCGTTTGCACAGTCCAGAGCCACTTTTTTGCCCTTGAAGGAGCGGGTGGCGATGGAGATCAGATAACCGATGTAACGGTTTCTGCCTGCGGAATAGTCGGTGGTGCGGCCGATGGCATCTTTTAATGCAAATGGGATTTCTTCCATCTCGCCGTCCAAGTAGCGCTCAATCTCAACAATGACGTCCTCTTCCAGTTTCTCGCCCTTGCCGTTGATGACCTTGATGCCATTGTCGTAATATGGGTTATGGCTGGCAGAGATCATGATACCGCAGTCAAACTCCTCGGTGCGCACAACGTAGGATACGCTCGGTGTGGTGGTAACGTGGAGCAGGTAAACATCTGCGCCGGAGGCGGTGAGACCTGCAACCAGGGAGTACTCGAACATGTAGCTGCTGCGGCGGGTGTCCTTACCGATCGCAACGCGGCAGCGGCCTTCCGGGTTATCTGCAGTCTTTTTCGCCTGTTTTCCGTAGTACCAGCCCAGGAAACGGCCTACTTTATAGGCGTGTTCCACAGTCAGGTTGACGTTTGCTTCTCCGCGGAATCCGTCGGTGCCAAAATATTTTCCCATAATGTTGTTCTCCTCTTTTCTAGCTCAGTTTAAAAGCAAAACCTGAAATTCCCGGCAGGCACACCTGCGCCGCCGGGAACCTTTTGTATTTTAATATTCGATTTCTTTTAAGAAGCGGCCCAGCGCATCCTGCCATGCCGGAAGGCGCTCAAAGCCGTTGTCGCTGAGTTTTTCCTTGCTCATGCGGCTGTTGGACGGGCGGGTTGCTTTTGCCGGGAACTCGCTGCTGCTGACCGGAGTCACCGGAACATCCATGCCTGCCTGGCGGAAGATTTCCTTCGCAAACTCGTACCAGCTGCACAGTCCTTCGTTGGTGGCATGGTAGCGACCGTACTTGTCGGTCTGGATCATGTCGACCAGCAACCTTGCCAGGTCGTAGGTGTAGGTTGGGGAACCAACCTGGTCATCGACAACGCTGACTGCTCCACGTTCTTTGCCCAGACGCAGCATGGTCTTGATAAAGTTCTTTCCTGCCACGCCGAATACCCAGGCGATGCGCACGATGAAGTACTTGTCGGACAGTTCTTCAACTGCCAGCTCACCCTCATATTTGGTCTGTCCGTATACATTTAACGGATGGCGCTCATCGTCCGGCTCCCACGGGCGGGTTCCCTGACCGTCGAACACGTAGTCCGTGCTGATGTACATGAGTTTTACATCAGCCTCTTTGCATGCCTGCGCTACGTTGCGGGTGCCCTCTCCGTTGATGCGGCGGCAGAGTTCCACATTATCTTCAGCTGCATCTACTGCAGTATATGCGGCACAGTGGATGACGGCATCTGCCCCGGACGCTTTGATCACACGTCTGCAGGCTTCTGCATCGGTGATATCCATCTCTTCCACGTCGACGCCGATGCCCTCGATGCCGCGTTTTGCCAGTTCATTCATCAGGTCAGTTCCAAGCTGGCCTTTTGCTCCTGTTACCAGAACCTTCATGTTGTTTCCTCTTTCTGAATGATGGTCACCGCGGGATTATACCTCCTCGCGGTTTCCGTACATTTTCTCGTAATAATTCTGATACTCACCGGAGATGATGGTCTCCCACCACTCGCGGTTCTCCAGGTACCATTTGATGGTCTTCTTGATACCGTCTGCGAATTTGGTCTCCGGCAGCCAGCCAAGCTCGTTGTGGATCTTGGTCGGGTCGATGGCGTAACGCATGTCGTGGCCCTTACGGTCGGTGACATGGGTGATCAGGCTTTCCGGTTTGCCCAGCTCTTTGCAGATCAGCTTGACGATGTCGATGTTGCGCATCTCGTTGTGACCGCCGATATTGTAAACTTCACCGACGCGTCCTTTGTGAATGATCAGGTCGATGGCCTTGCAGTGGTCCTCTACGTACAGCCAGTCACGGACATTTAAGCCCTCGCCGTAAACCGGGAGCGGCTTGTCTGCCAGTGCATTTGCGATCATAAGCGGGATCAGCTTCTCCGGGAAGTGGTACGGACCATAGTTATTGGAACAGCGGCTGATGGTGATCGGCAGACCGTAGGTGCGGTGATATGCCTGTACCAGCAGATCTGCGCCTGCCTTGGAGGAGCTGTACGGGCTGCTGGTGTGGATCGGGGTCTCCTCAGTGAAGAAGAGATCCGGGCGGTCTAACGGAAGGTCGCCGTATACTTCATCAGTGGATACCTGGTGGTAACGCTTGATACCGTACTTGCGGCAGGCATCCATCATCACTGCGGTTCCCTTAATGTTGGTGTCTAAGAAGATCTCCGGGTTTTCAATGGAGCGGTCTACATGGCTCTCTGCTGCGAAGTTTACCACGATGTCCGGATGCTCTTCCTCAAACAGCTTGTAGATAGCCTCGCGGTCGCAGATATTGATCTTGCAGAAGCGGAAGTTCGGGTTCTTTAATGCCTCTTCCAGGGTGGATAAATTACCTGCGTAGGTCAGACAGTCTACGCATACGATCCGGTAATCCGGATACTTGTTTAACATATGATATACGAAGTTGGAGCCGATGAAACCGGCGCCGCCTGTTACGATGATGGTCATGGATTGTTTCCTCTTTTCTACTATTCTACTTCATGTCATTTCCGTGAAGTTTATCGATGTATTTCCCGTCCAGAACGTCTTTTAAATAACGGCCGTACTGGTTCTTCTTTAATACCTCATAGGTCTCCAGCACCTGCTCTTTGGTAATCCAGCCGTTTAAGTAAGCAATCTCCTCCAGGCACGCGATCTTGCGGTGCTGATGGGTCTCGACGGTCTTGACAAAGTTGGTTGCCTCTACTAAAGACTCGTGGGTACCAGTATCCAGCCAGGTAAAGCCCTGTCCTAACAGGGTAACATCCAGCTCGCCGTTCTCTAAGTAGATGCGGTTCAGATCGGTGATCTCCAGCTCACCGCGGGCAGATGGCTTTAAGCTCTTGGCATACTCAACCACGCGGTTGTCATAGAAGTACAGACCGGTCACGCAGTAGTTGGACTTCGGATGCTCCGGCTTCTCCTCGATGGAAATTGCCTTGCCCTCAGAGTCGAACTCTACGATACCGAAACGCTCCGGATCGTCTACATAGTAACCGAATACGGTAGCGCCCTTCTCTTTGGCCGCTGCCGCGCGCAGGCGTTTCTTTAAGCCCTGGCCGTGGAAGATGTTGTCACCCAGTACCATGGCAACCGGCTCACCGCCGATGAACTCTTCGCCGATGATGAATGCCTGAGCCAGTCCGTCCGGGCTCGGCTGTACAGCGTAAGACAGCTCCACGCCAAACTGGTGTCCATCGCCAAGCAGTGCCTCGAAACGCGGAGTATCCACCGGAGTGGAGATGATCAGGATTTCCCGGATGCCGGCGTTCATAAGCACAGACAGCGGATAGTAGATCATCGGCTTGTCGTAGATTGGAAGCAGCTGTTTGGATGTAACTTTGGTCAGCGGGTACAGGCGGGTACCTGAGCCGCCTGCCAGTATGATACCTTTCATAAGTGTTCTCCTTTTAAAAACATAAAATACCGCCCGGGTCTCTTTTGTAAGTACGGACAGTCTAAGCTAGTTTGTACTATACCACAGATGCGCGGAGATTGCAATCTGCGCGCGGCGGAAGCGTGGAAATTCGTGTCTGGATTCATATCTGGATTCGGGTTTTTGCCGATGCTTCGCATTCCAAATCGGCAAAATCCCATTGCCGGGCACATATGCATAAGCAGTAACCCCCTGTCTTCAGGAATCCGTAAGTGTTTCCGCCGAGACATGCAGCACACGTGCAAGCTTCTGCAATGTCCGCGCCTGGGTTTTGCCGATATCACGCTCGCCCTGCTCAAACAGCTGGATCTGCCGGAGTGGGACACCGGACTGTGCTGCCAGTTCCCGCTGGGATAATTTGGCGTATGCCCTAAGGCGCTTCAGTCTGGACTCCTGTCTGGCTTTTTGCATCCGTTCATCCATAATTTCCACAAATTTGCTGATATCTGCCTCATGGAGCGGATCATACATGCCGCAGACCTCCGTAACCGGAACTGCATTTTGGATCTGTTTGAAGTTTTCCACGCGATACCACTGATAATACGCCAATACCCACCCCGTCCAATACTCCGGGGATTTATCCAGATACATCAGATCTTCCACATCCGGAACAGAAAGTCCGCTAAGACGCAGTACTTCCTTGGCTATTTCACAGCCATTTTTCCCGGCAACAAACGCGCAATTGCCGATTTCAAACTGCGCCGCCATGCCGCTGATCAGAAACATGGTATAAAAATCCTGCAGATCATAATCTAATGTATTCACCGCGTAATCCAGCATATCCCCAAGCACCCGCTGTGCCAATGGGAGATAGTCCTCATCGTAAGCATGGAGCTGGATTTGCCCGGAACCCGCTTCTGCTACCGTATGGCTGTGATATTCTTTATCGCAAGCGTGGATCATGATTCTCCATCCCCTCTCTCATAATATCAATCATATAGATATCGGAAACCTGCGCGCCTTCTCCTCTGGTTTCCCGGTATTGCCGCCGTGCTGCCTTATCGCGCTGCTGCTTCTTTTGATAATATTCTTCCGCATAAGCCGCCTCATATCCCAGAAAAAGAAGCTGTGAAAAGGCTTTCTGGCTTTTCAATACCACCTGTTCTCCTAATTTTCCAAGGCGCATGGCATGTTCCAGCTGTTTGAAAGAAATGGTTCCCATTACAAAATCCTGCGCAAAAGAAAAGTAGGAATCATCCGCACGATACCCAATGATGACATCGTATGCCGATATATCGATCATGAAATGCTCCTGTAGATAGTTTTTTGCTGTTTCTGCAATGGAACGCTGCTGCCAGTAACTGCGGTAACGGGTCAGAAGTGCCAGCCAGTTTAGGATACTGTAATCATCCTGATTCAGATTCAATACATGTAACCCATCCATTTCTAACTGATAACGGTTTGCGTATCCATCCTTATTTTTCGCACAAGCCCATTCTTTTGCCAGTTCTATGTTTTCCGTACAATAAAAGCCCCGTCCGTAATCATTGTTATAGTTTCCCAGTCCATATTCCGGCTTGGGAATCATATGGTCAGAACCATGATAGAGAAGTTTCTTCATAATCCGCATCGCCTCCTTTGCGCGAAATAAAAATATCGCTGTAGAGATATTTTTATTATATCTCTACAGCGATATCTGTACAATCATTTTTCTTATTTGTTTTAGGAATCTGCCAAATTTGTTGCTGCCTGCGCAGCATATGAGCAGCAACAAATCCCCTACTTACGAACCGTTGCTGTTTCCGCACTGGTCGATTCCGCAGGAACTGCACTGGTTTCCGGTACATTCCGCCCGGTTGCGGGCAGGAAGTTTCCATCTTCATCGACCTCTGCCGCAAAGAGCAGGGTTCTGGCGTCGTTCTTCTCATAGCTGCAGGTTACCAGCACAAACATGGAATCAAACGGCTGCTCCGGCACCTCTGCAAAGCTGCACGGTGCCAGACGCTCACTCACCCACTGATCAAACGATGCCTGGGACTTGAACGAGGTCTTGCGGACGATGCCATTGGAATCGCTGTAGTAGCAGCCCAGCGTTTTTAAATGGATGGTGCGCTCCGGGGTATAGATTTCAAAATAGCGGTGCGCCTCAAAGAAATCCTGGTCCTTGAATTTCACAACATCCTTAAACATGGAGCCATCCTTCATGTGGTGGCCATAGATCGGGTTATTCCAACCGCTGAAGTCAGACTTACTGTCGGCATCCAGATAAATGGTGCCGTACACACTGTCTTTCCCCTCAAAATCCTTATGTAAATAGTACTGGTTGTCCGGAGACTGGACGATCGGATAATCGATTTTGGTATCCGGCACCCGGATCCAGCCGATGGTGTCCGGATTCGTCTCTAATAAAGAAGCAAAATCAATCGGGGAGACATACGGCGCCTCGGTCTCTGCCTCCGTTTCTTCTGTTTCCGGCGGTGTGGTCTCTGCCTCCGTCTGACTCGCTGCCTGCGCCAGGCTCTCCTCGAGACGTCGCTGGGCTGCTGCATCCATCCACTCCTTCACCAGGCTGAGGGCACTGGCGATCATGATGAGTAAGAGGATGGCGATGATGAGGCGGCGGAGAAGACCGCTAGAATTCTTTTTTGGTTTTTGATTGTGTTCCATATCGGACATAACTGCCCCCTTTTTACACTTCGTTCATCTTCGCCAGCTTTGCTGCCTGGTCAGCTGCGATACATGCATCCAGAATTTCCTGGATGTCTCCATTCATGATCTTGTCTAACTTGTATAAAGTCAGGTTGATGCGGTGGTCGGTGACACGGCCCTGCGGGAAGTTGTAGGTACGGATTTTCTCGGAACGGTCGCCGGTACCGATCTGGCTGCGGCGCTCTGCGGCTTCCGCGTTCTGCTTCTTTTCCAGTTCCAGATCATACAGCTTGGAACGCAGAAGACGGAATGCCTTTTCCTTGTTCTGCAGCTGGGATTTCTCGGTCTGGCTGTAGATGACGATTCCGGTCGGGATGTGGGTCAGACGTACTGCGGAGTCGGTGGTGTTGACGCACTGTCCGCCGTTACCAGACGCACGCATAACATCGATACGGCAGTCGTTCATATCGATCTGAACATCGACCTCTTCTGCCTCCGGCATCACTGCTACGGTAGCGGTGGAGGTATGGATACGTCCGCCAGACTCGGTCTCCGGCACACGCTGTACGCGGTGTACACCGGACTCGTACTTCATCTTGGAGTAAGCGCCCTTGCCGGTGATCATAGCCTGGACTTCTTTGAAGCCGCCGATTCCATTCTCACTTAAGGAGATGATCTCTACTTTCCAGTGCTGGCTCTCTGCATAGTTTACGTACATGCGGTAAAGCTCTGCTGCGAACAGAGCTGCCTCGTCGCCGCCTGCACCGGCGCGGATCTCCAGGATAATGTTCTTGTCATCGTTCGGGTCCTTCGGCAGTAACAGGATCTTTAATTCCTGCTCCAGCTCTTCCACACGCTTCTTGGCATCGGAAAGTTCTTCCTTGGCAAGTTCGCGCATGTCTTCATCGTTCTCTTCTTCCAGAAGTGCCAAACTGTCTTCAATGTCCTGCTTTGCCTGCTTGTAGGCCTTGTAAGCCTCTACCAGAGGTGCCAGGTCCGCCTGCTCTTTCATGAGCTTACGGAAGCGGGTCTGGTTCTCGGTTACGTTCGGCTCGCCTAATTCCTGCATGATTTCCTCATAGTGGATGAGGATGTCATCTAATCTGTCAAACATGGGGTTCCTCCTATATTTTGTAATGGTACTGATTGGTGTTCGTGGTTTGCTGCGGTTCACGTATATGTGCCCAGCAACTGGTATCTATGTGTATGCTGTCCTCACCGTTCCCAGCAGCCGCATACCACACGTTCCTTGCCCGGAAGGTCTTTGACAACTCGGACATTCGTAAAACCTGCATCCGCTAAAAGTCCGCTGACAGCTTCGCCCTGGTCGTATCCGATCTCCAGATAGATGCTGCCTCCCGGCTTCAGCCAGGCTCCGGCCTCCTTTGCGATCTGCCGGTAAAACTTCAGACCGTCTTCTGTGCCGTCCAATGCCATCATCGGCTCATGCTCCCGCACCTCCGGCTCCAGGGTGGCAATAACTGCCGTTGGAATGTATGGTGGGTTGGATGTAATGATGTCGAAGGTTTTTTCTTCGTCTGGCGGAAGGGCAGAAAACAGATCACCATGGAAAAAACGGATTGTTTTCTGGTGTGCTCTTGCGTTCCGCTCCGCCACCTGCAGTGCCTCTTCCGACAAGTCTGTGGCAGTCACCGATTCGTACCCGCCCTTTACTGCCAGGCTGATGGCAATGCAGCCGGACCCGGTACACAGATCCAACAGCTTCTTATTTTTTTCTTTCTGCTCTTCCAATACCAGCTCCACCAGTGTCTCGGTGTCCTGGCGCGGGATCAGCACGTGCTCATTGACAAAGAAGTCCAGTCCCATAAATTCCTGGCTGCCCAGGATCTGCTGCAGCGGGACGCGGGATGCACGCTTTGTGAGCATGGCACGGTAATTTTGAATCTGTTTCTGCACAGCCGCATCGGTTTCGGAGAGCGGGCGCAGCCGGTCCATCAAAAAATGAACCAGATTTAAATCAAATGCAGTGAGAAGCAGCAGCTTTGCGTCGTTTTCCGCGTCGGTGTCACCCGCCTGCTGGAGCGCGGAACTGCCTTCATTTAGAAGATCGTAGAGTGTCATGATGCGTCCTCCGGAATCTCCGTCTCCGGAAAATTCTCCCGCAGGTATGCCTTCCAGTCAAACACAGCTTCGACTGCTGCGATCGCAACCTCGATCATGGAGTCATCCGGCTCGCTGGTGGTCAGATTCTGCATCCACAGTCCCGGCTTGCTTAAAAGGTTGACAACCGGGTTGTCGCTGCGGCCTGCCAGACGTAAAAACTCGTAGGAAACACCAGCAATGACCGGCACTAAAATAATGCGGCTTACCATGCGCAGCCATACGTTGTCGACGCGCACAACCATGAAGAACAGGATGCTGATCAGCATAACGATGATCAGAAAACTGGTTCCGCATCGTTTATGCTGCTTGGAGCTTGCCCGCACGTGGTCTACGGTGAGTGTCATGCCATGCTCGATGCAGTTGATGCACTTGTGCTCCGCACCGTGATACATAAAAGTGCGGCGGATGTCCTCCATCCGGGAAATTACTTTTATATATGCAATAAAGATCGCGATGCGGATGAGCCCTTCCAGGATTGCCATGATGGTGTCAGAATGGATGACCTGTTTGCAGGCGTTCGCGATGAGCAGCGGCAGCACCATAAAAATGCCGATCGCCATAATCACGGAAAATACCATGACGACCGCCATAAGGACCTGTTCAACCTTCTCACCGAATACTTTGTCCATCCACAGTTCCAGTTTTCCTGGTTCGGAGTCTTCATCATCCTCAAAGAAGCTGGCGGAAAAGCTTAAGGTCCGCATGCCGAGGATCATGGAATCCGCAAAGCTGAAGACACCCCGCACAAAGGGGAGTCCGCAAAACGGCACCTTTTCCGTCATGCTGACGTAGGTGTCTTTTTTGACCTCGATGCCGCCGTCGGGTCTGCGCACGGCTGTGGCATACTGGTCTTTATTTTTCATCATAATTCCTTCGATGACGGCCTGGCCGCCGATACCGGAATATTTCATATGATCTGTGTCTCCTTAAAATATCCGTATAAAGAAAAATAAGGCTGAGCCAAAGTGTCTCCACTTGAGTCTCAACCTTACTTCGCTCTCGTTATGCTTACGCCTTAACGCCGTATTTCTTGTTGAACTTATCGATACGACCGCGTGCAGAAGCAGCTTTCTGCTGACCGGTGTAGAAAGAATGGCACTTAGAGCAAACCTCTACGTGGATTTCTTCTTTGGTGGAACCGGTAACGAACTCGTTGCCGCAGTTGCAGGTAACCTTAGCCTGATAATAAGCTGGATGGATTCCTTCTCTCATGATTTTCACCTCTTCACTTTCTCAATTATATAGTACTGTGATCGTCTAACGGTCTCGTTTGTACCGTTAAAATCACGCCACATCTATAAACAGCTCCATAATTGTATCATAGAAATATAGGCTTGGCAAGCATATTTTCTACGATTTTCGAGATATTTTCGCCGTGGATTCTTTTCCACTTCTGCGAATTTCCCAGAACATCCGGCATTTCTTTTCCGCTTCTGCGAATTTCCCAGAACATCCGGTGCTTCTTCGCCGTTTTTTCGAATTTTTTAGAACATCCGGCGTTTCTTCGCCACTTCCACAAACTCGCGGTTGCTGCGGGTCTGCGCGAACAGATCCAGGATGCGCTCCACGGAATCCTCTGGTTTTAAGCTGTTGGTTGCCTTGCGCACAATATCCACCGCCTCGGCTTCATCACGGCTTAAGAGCAGGTCATCGCGGCGGGTGCCGGACTTTAAGATATCGATTGCCGGGAAGATGCGTTTTTCGGAGAGCTTGCGGTCTAATACCAGCTCCATGTTGCCGGTGCCCTTGAACTCCTCGTAGATGACATCGTCCATGCGGCTTCCGGTATCGACCAGTGCCGTGGCAAGAATGGTCAGGCTGCCGCCCTCACGCATGTTGCGGGCTGCGCCGAAGAAACGCTTCGGCATATGCAGGGCTGCCGGGTCAAGACCGCCGGAAAGCGTACGTCCGCTCGGCGGAACTACCAGGTTGTAGGCTCTTGCCAGACGGGTAATGCTGTCTAAGAGAATGATGACATCGCGGCCGTGCTCTACCAGACGTTTTGCGCGCTCGATCACCATCTCGGAAACACGCTTATGGCGCTCCGGAAGCTCATCGAAGGTGGAGTAGATTACCTCCACATTGTTGCCTACCACGGACTCCTTGATGTCCGTAACCTCCTCCGGGCGTTCATCAATCAGGAGAATGATCATATGCATGTCCGGATGGTTGGTGGTCACTGCCTGCGCCACCTGCTTTAAGAGAGTGGTCTTACCGGCTTTTGGCGGAGACACGATCATGCCTCGCTGACCTTTACCGATCGGTGCAAGAAGATCGAGCACACGCATGGCGGTGCTGCTCTTTCCCGCGGTTTCCATATGCAGACGGCTGTTTGGGAAGATCGGAGTCAGATCTTCAAAGTTCGGGCGGCGCTCCAGCGCGCTGACCGGATAGCCGTTGACGTTGCGAATGTACAACAGTGCCGCAAACTTCTCATTTGAGGTCTTCACACGGCGGATTCCGTTGATGATATCTCCGGTCTTTAAGCCAAACCGCCGGATCTGGGTCGGGGAAACATACACATCGTTCTCGCCCGGAAGGAAATTCTCGCAGCGGATAAAGCCAAAGCCGTCCGGCATAACCTCCAGGATGCCGCTTGCCGGTACCCCGCTGTCTACGCCTTCCTGCTGCTTTTCATTTTCCTCATCACGCGTATTCTGGTATAACTGATCATTGGTCTGGTCGTTGGTCTGGTCGTTGGTCTGGTCCGTATTCTGAGTCTGGTGGCTCTGGCGCGGCTGATAAGTCTGCTCGCTGCTCTGCTCCTGGCGGCTCTGGCGCGGCTGGTAGGTCTGCTCGCTGCTCTGCTCCTGACGGTTCTGGTAAAATTGCTCCCCGTTCCGTCTCACCATGCCGCTGCGGCCATTTTGCGGACGATTCTGGTAAGAATAGCGGCGCGGCTGTCCCTTCATAGCTGCCCCGGCCACTTCTGTCGGCTGCTCTTTTGCAGCTGCCCCGGCCGCTTCTGTCGACTGCTCTTTCGAAAATGCCTTGTTCGGCTCTGCAAGTTTTTCTTGCGCAGACTGTCTTGCCTGCTCTGCGGATTGTTCTTTCACCGCTGTACCGGTTGGTCTTGCAGACTGTTCTTTCCCCAACACCCTGTTCGGCTCTCCTGGCTGTTCCTTCGCAGTCGTCCCTGTCGGCTCTTCCACTGTCCCGACCGCATTGCAAAGTGCTTCGATCAGCTCTGCCTTCCTCATGGAAGTTGCTCCTTTTATGCCCTGTTCTTTTGCCATTTCCTTCAACATGGCAACGGGTAATGTCTGTAATTTTTCTCGCATACATTTTCTCCATTCTGAACTTTTATCTAGGTGGGATATAAAATATAAATTGATAGATATCTCCTAAAGCGGCAGATATCTTCTAAGAACTTTGGAATAATGGATTCGTACTGAACCGGTGCACCAGGTACACCGCCAGCCATTTTTCAATGATGCGGAGACGGCATGGTGCTGTCCCCGCGTACGTATTTATTATAATGGATTCTCCTGAAAAAAGAAAGATTTATTTTATCTGGAATTGTCTTCCTTCTGGACCGATTCCCGCAAAAATCGCATATGTTCGTCAATTTTCGACTCGTAACCATTTCCAGATGGGCGATAGAAGACACTTCCTTCCATTCCATCCGGCAGATACTGTTGTTTTACATAGTGGTTCGGATAGTCGTGTGCGTATTTGTAGCCGATCCCGTGACCCAGTTTTGCAGAACCGCCATAATGGGAATCCTGCAGATGTACCGGAACCGGCATGGAACGCTGGTTTTTCACGGCACTCATGGCCTCGAAAATGGCATTGCACGCGGAATTGGATTTCGGTGCGGTCGCCACATACGTCACAGCCTGGGACAGGATGATCTGCGCCTCCGGCATACCAATGCGCTCCACAGCCTGCGCCGCGCTGACTGCCACAGTCAGTGCCTGCGGATCTGCATTGCCCACGTCTTCTGAAGCACAGATCATAATGCGGCGGGCAATGAATTTGATATCTTCCCCCGCATACAGCATCCGCGCCAGATAATAGACTGCAGCATCCGGATCCGAGCCGCGCATGCTCTTGATAAAGGCGGAAATAGTGTCGTAATGGTTATCCCCATCTTTGTCGTAGCGCACCGCCCGTTTCTGGATGCACTCCTGTGCCACCTCCAGCGTAATGTGGATCAGGCCATCTGCTGGACTGCGCTCTGTTGTGAGGACACCAAGTTCTACCGCATTGAGCGCGGCGCGGGCATCCCCGCCGGAGACATCCGCCAGGAAATCAGCAGCATCGTCATCGATCACAGCGTGGTAACTTCCCATGCCTTTTTTCTCATCGTGTACAGCACGCAGGATCAGTTCTTTTACATCGTCCTTTTCCAGTGCTTTCAGTTCGAAAATCCGGGAACGGGACAAAAGTGCCCCATTTACCTCAAAATAAGGATTCTCCGTGGTCGCTCCGATGAGGATCAGAGTCCCATCCTCCACGTAGGGAAGCAGATAATCCTGCTGGCTCTTGTTGAAGCGATGGATCTCATCGACAAAAAGGATCGTCTTTTTTCCGTACATCCCGAGGGCATCTTTTGCCTCTTTTACGACATCCTCCATGTCTTTTTTACCCGCCACCGTGGCATTGATCTGGCGGAAACTCGCGCTGGTGGTGTTGGCGATAACCTTTGCCAGCGTCGTCTTTCCGGTTCCCGGCGGTCCGTAAAAAATGATGGAGCCAAGCTGGTCTGCCTTGATGGCACGGTAAAGCAGCTTGTCCTTTCCGATGATGTGCTTCTGCCCGACCACCTCATCCAGGGTGGTGGGGCGCATGCGGGACGCCAGGGGCGATTCCTGCTCCTGGGTGCTCGCTCTCATATAGTCAAACAAATCCATGTGTATGTTTCCTTCCTGTCGGTGTGTATAGTTTTCATTTTTATGCTGAATCGATTCCGCTGAACCTGCTATTGATGCTTTTGAGGTTTATGCGCTTCGTTTTTTGATATTGCATTTGGGGCACTGTTTTTGAAGTGCTGCCTTTGCAACACTGCTTTGGGGCGCTGTTTTTGTGGTGCTGCCTTTTGCGAACATTTGTGCTTTTTCTAGTATAATCCACGCCGATTGCCCAGTCAACCCGGATTCAGTCTACCAGAAGTTCTTCCACGGTCACAAATTCGTAACCCCGTTTCTGCAGATCATCAACAATCTGCAGTGCTGCTTCTACTGACGTAGGAAAAATATCATGCATGAGAATGATATCGCCATCTTTTACATCTTTTTCGACCCACCGCACGATCCGTCTGGTGTTCTGGAACTTCCAGTCCAGGGAATCCACGTTCCAGAGTACCGTGGTCAGATTTACACGGCATTCCAGCTGCTCATTCCAGGCTCCGTAAGGCGGCCGCAGATATTCCGGACGTTTTCCGGTGATGGACTGGATCAGCTGCTCCGTCTGCTCTATCTCGGCACAGGCCTGCTCTGCCCCCTCCTTTGTCATCTGGATATGACGGTAGCTGTGATTGCCGATCAGATGTCCCTCTTCCTGCATCCGTTGTACCAGTTCTTCTTTTCCGGCAATATTTTCCCCCATCAGAAAAAAAGTTGCTTTTATACCGCGCTGTTTCAGGCCATCCAACAATTTCGGCGTACAGGTCTGGTGAGGGCCATCATCGAACGTGAGGGCGACCTGGGGAACGGAAGAGTCGTGTTGCTCTGGCACGAATGCAGCAACCTGCCGGACCGCAGGAATTTCCAGTTGATTTCCGGCGTATGCCCGTCCCACACGTTCTGGATATGCAGCATGCTGTGCAACTGCAAAAGCTGCGCCGGTCAGAGCCCCATCTGCCAGAATCACCGCCAGAAGAAGCAGGCTCAACGTGCGGATTTTCCATTTCGGTTTGCTCATCGTTTTCCCCTCTCCCGCTTTCTATTTCATATATATCTGGTTTTTGCAAAATTATGTTCCGTAATTGCAAAACTGCGCTTGCCTTTTTACAGGATACGCGCTACAATAGTCATGTCAAATATTTTGAAGTATTTTTAATATTCTTCATTAATTCCGATAATAGAAAGTATTTCATGGAAATTAGAAACCTGATTACATTTACCAAAGTGGCTGAGACCCAAAGTCTCTCGAAAGCTGCAAAAGTTCTGGGGTATGCCCAGTCTACCGTTACCATGCAGATGCAGCAGCTTGAGCAGGAGTTAGGCACACAGCTTTACGAACGCGTAGGCAAGCAGATCCGCATCACCCAGACGGGTCAGGAGTTCTTATCCTATGCAGCTGCCATTGTCCGCATGTCGGAAGATGCTCTTCTGGTCGGGAAACAGGATACCTCCACCGTTTCCGGTTCTCTGCGGCTTGGAATTTTCAGTCCGCTCGCCGGACCACGAATCAGTGCGCAGATTGCACAGTATCTGCAAAAATATCCACAGGTAAATCTTCACACCGAAACAATTCCGGATCCAGAGCAGTTGCTTTCCCGGCTTCGGCACAATGAAGTGGATCTTGCACTGACTCTGGATACCCGGTACACCGGCGAAGACCTGATCCATGCCGGGGAAGATCAGCCGGTGCTGCTCTGTCTCTATGTCAGCAAAGAACATCCCCTGGCCGGACGGCATGGTTTGACTCCAGAGGATCTTTCGCTTTATCCGCTTATTCGTACCGGCTATTTTGAATCCGGTCATGAATCATTTGATTTTACGTTTTTCCGACAGGTGAACATTTTTGATCCGGGACTCGCCCTTTATGTTGCGGCAAATGCTTCCCTGGGGGCTCAGAATAGCGCAGAAACACCGGATTCACGCAGCCCCATGAATGCTATGATTCTGGTCCCTGAGCTGATCGTCAGGCAGCATTCGGCTGCAGACGTTCTTGTTCCTCTGGATTATAAAGTTTCCGGCACCGGGATCTTCCTGCAGACACTTTATCACCGGAACAAATGGCTTTCCGGACCTATGAAAGCCTGGCTTTCTGACTTAAATAAACCGTTTGCTTAACTGTTTTTATTCTTATGACATCTTTTCCCTATTTTGGTTTGGCATAGTGTGCGCGGCCGGCTACTTTCCCCGGCCACGCACCCATCACACAAATCTGTTTCCCAGTGTCTGCAGCATCAAATCACATGGATAATCCTATTTTTCTCCTATCACTTTACTATGTCAAGAAATGCCAAAATTGCTTGACAGATTGGGGGTTGGGTGGTAAACTCACAGTGTATTTTGATATGAGCTTTTGATTCACATATTTTTGTAAGTCAAGAAGTACATTCCAGATTTACAAAAATATGTGATTTTTGTTTCATACGAAAATACAAATTTTAATTTTTATAGGAGGTACCACAATGAATAACGGTACAGTTAAATGGTTCAACGCTACTAAGGGTTATGGCTTCATCACCAACGATGAGACTGGCGAGGAAGTATTCGTACACTTCTCCGGTATCGTAGCTGACGGCTACAAGACCTTAGAGGATGGCCAGAAAGTTACCTTCGATACCGCTGAGGGCAACCGTGGTCTTCAGGCTGTTAACGTTCACGTTGTAGCTTAATAATTTACCACCTAGAAAATGAAATACCCGGAATTCCGTCAAGGAGTTCCGGGTATTTTTTTATGTGTTTCATACAGAATTTTCATATAACAACAAACCCCGGAAATCCTTGCGGATCCCGGGGTTTAAGCTCTAGTTGAGTTTTTATTACTTCAGGGTAACTTTTGCGCCCTCAGCCTCAAGTTTAGCCTTGATGTCCTCAGCCTCTTCCTTAGAAGCGCCCTCTTTCAGGACCTTCGGAGCACCGTCAACTACGTCCTTAGCCTCTTTCAGACCAAGACCGGTAGCTTCACGTACAACCTTGATAACTTTAACCTTGTTCGGGCCAACCTCGGTCAGCTCTACGTCGAACTCGGTCTTCTCCTCAGCTGCCTCGCCTGCGCCAGCTGCTGCTGCAACTACAACGCCTGCTGCTGCGGATACGCCAAACTCTTCCTCACAAGCCTTTACCAGCTCGTTCAGCTCTAATACGGATAACTCTTTGATAGCTTCGATAAACTCTGCAGTGGTTAACTTTGCCATTTTAATTTCCTCCATTAAAATAATTATATTTCTGAATCAATCATTGTGGTTCGATTTTCATCGAATTGCTTAAACTTAGTTCGGATGATCATGCGGCAAACTGCCGGTCTGTCAACAAATTAAGCCTCAGCGCTCTCGCCCTGCTTCTCAGCGATCTGATTAAGCACACGAGCGAAGTTGGTGATCGGAGACTGGATGCTGCCCAGCAATCTTCCGAGAAGTACTTCTCTGGACGGGATGGTTGCGATAACCTGCATACCCTTCTGATCATAGTAAGTACCTTCAATAACACCAGCTTTGATTTCCAGCTTGTCTGCTTTCTTAGCAAACTCAGCCAGGATTCTTGCCGGAGCTGTAGCGTCGTCCTTAGATACAGCGATTGCGGTCGGTCCTTCTAAATCCGGATCCAGAGCTGCAAAATCGGTACCCTCAGCTGCACGCTTGATCATGGTGTTCTTATATACTTTGTAAGCAACACCAGCTTCTCTTAACTGCTTACGCAGCTCGGTATCCTGAGCAACAGTAAGACCACGATAGTCTACTACTACTGCGGATGCAGCGCCGTTTAACAGCTCGGAGATCTCAGCTACGATAGGCTGTTTTAACTCAACTTTAGCCATGAATGTCTTCCTCCTGTTTTATTATATAACTGGAGACTGCAAGGAAAAGCCCCACTGTCAGACAGAGGGGCTCTACAAATTCGTCATAAATACAAATTGTACGTTCCTCGGTAGGCGGCTGTAACCTTACGCCTTGCGGCACCTACTGTCTTCGGCAGTCAATACTTGTGTATGATAACATACTATATTCGGATTGTCAATCAGTTTTTTACAAAATCCGATTAAGCCATCAGCTTAACTACGTTCAGCTTAACGCCCGGGCCCATGGTAGAGGTCAGGGTTGCGCTCTTAATGTAAGCACCCTTTAAGGTAGCCGGTTTTGCTTTGTTGATTGCATCCATAAGCGTCTGGAAGTTGTCCGCTAACTGCTCCTCAGTGAAAGAAGCTTTACCCACTGGCACGTGGATGATGTTGGTTTTATCAAGTCTGTACTCGATCTTACCAGCTTTGATATCGTTGATAGCTTTGGTTACGTCCATGGTTACGGTACCAGCCTTCGGGTTTGGCATTAAGCCCTTCGGTCCAAGTACACGACCCAGACGACCAACAACACCCATCATATCCGGGGTAGCTACAACTACATCGAAATCTAACCAACCCTCGTTCTGGATCTTCGGGATCAGCTCCTCAGCGCCTACGAAATCTGCGCCTGCAGCCTGAGCCTCGTCAGCCTTTACGCCCTTAGCGAAAACAAGGATTCTGGTAACTTTACCAGTTCCGTGCGGCAGAACTACTGCACCACGGATCTGCTGGTCAGCGTGACGTCCGTCACAACCGGTTCTGATATGAGCCTCAATGGTTTCATCAAATTTAGCTACAGCAGTCTTCTTAACAAGTGCGATAGCGTCTGCTGCATCATAAAGAGTAGCGCGGTCTACTGCTTTAGCCGCTTCTACGTATCTCTTTCCATGTTTCATAATAAAATAACCTCCTAGTGGTATTGTCGGGGATGTTCCCTCCCACGTATTTAAAGTTTCATCTCAGTTCTGTATGAAGAATTACTCCTCAACAGTGATACCCATGCTTCTTGCAGTACCTGCAATCATGCTCATAGCTGCTTCCAGACTTGCTGCGTTTAAGTCAGGCATCTTGGTCTCAGCGATCTTCTGAAGATCTGCCTTGGAGATGGTAGCAACTTTGGTCTTGTTCGGGGTTGCGGAACCAGATTTGATCTTGCAGGCTTTCTTTAACAGAACAGCTGCCGGCGGAGTCTTAGTTACGAAGCTGAAGCTTCTGTCTGCGTATACGGTAATAACAACCGGGATGATCAGATCGCCCTGATCTGCAGTTCTTGCGTTGAACTCCTTGGTGAACTGTACGATATTAACGCCGTGCTGACCGAGTGCCGGACCAACTGGCGGAGCAGGAGTAGCCTTGCCTGCCGGAATCTGTAATTTGATGTAACCAGTTACTTTCTTTGCCATGATAATGACCTCCTAATAATGTGGTATTGTCGGGGGTGTCCCTCCCACGAACCGGCCTCGCCGGTCCCTTTTCGTTGTTACATGTGTTTCACTTCTGTGAAATTGAGTTCAACCGGTGTTTCACGGCCGAACATTTCGACATTGATCGTAAGAGTGTGCTTACTTTCATTGATCGACTTAACGGCACCGATCGTGTCCTTCCATGCGCCGGCTGTTACCACAATGGTATCGCCAACTGCATAGTCCAGAGCAACTTCAGTCTTTCCAAAGCCGAGGCTCTCCATCTCATCATCGCTTAACGGAACAGGCTTGGAGCCCGGTCCGACAAAGCCGGTCACGCCGCGGGTGTTGCGTACTACATACCAGGTATCATCGTTCATGATCATGTGGATGAGCACGTAGCCCGGGAACATTTTCTTGTCCGCAAGCTTCTCCACGCCGTTTTTGAGTTCTGCGACTTCGAGCATCGGAACGGAAACTTCGAGGATCTGATCCTGAAGGTTACGGTTCTCAATGGTTTTCTCAATGTCAACTTTTACTTTGTTCTCGTAGCCCGAATAGGTATGAACTACATACCACTTTGCTTCTGACATCTTATCACCCTCGCCTTAATTAAATAATGAAGCTGAGGCCCCATTTGATAATGAAATCCAGGATTGCGATGATAATTCCCAGCGCAGCGGTAACCGCTACTACAGCAACTGTCTGCTTGCCAACGGTTTCCTGGTCAGGCCATACGATTTTGTTGAACTCAGCTTTTAAACCCTTGAAAAAGCTCGTCTTCGGAGCCTTCTCAGTGCCTGTAGTTTCTCCCATAGTTCACACTCCTTACTTTGTTTCTTTGTGTAAAGTATGAGTTTTGCAGAATCTACAATATTTTTTGGTCTCCATGCGATCCGGATGTGTCTTTTTATCCTTCGTCATGTTGTAGTTCCGCTGTTTACATTCTGTACATGCCAGTGTAATCTTTGTGCGCACGACTTCCACCTCCACTTGATTTTTCGTTGTTTTTTCAGCCTTTCTTTTGTGTCTTGTCAGCCCGTAAGCTAATTTTGAGCATAAAAAAAAGACCTAAGCTCTTCCATTCGCCATATCACTATAGCATAACGATGTCCATGCGTCAATCTTTTTCTTTATTTTTTGCTGGATTTTTATTTTTTCCGGTCAGACACCTCCGCCAATGCAGATGGATACAAAATATACCTGCCGGACTCCTGCTTCTTTTAGTACCCGTGTGCAGGCTTCGATGGTGCTGCCGGTGGTGTAGATGTCATCGACGAGGATGACAGTTGCGGGCAGTGCGGTACCGCATGGCTGCGGTGCGGACGTCTGTCGGTCAGGCAGTTTCCAGCGAAACCTTCCTTGCACAGCCAGTCTCTGTCGAAAATCTGCTGTGCCGCTCTCCCGCACCGCAAATGCTTTGCGCAGATTCCGCAGGCGTTCTTCCGGTCCAAGTTCTTTCTGCGGAGCCGTTTTCCGGGTGCGGACCAGCATTGTCTCATTTACAGAAAGTCCACTCAGACGTCCAAGACGCACCGCCAGCTCCCCCGCCTGGTTGAAGCCGCGGCTGCGCAGCCTGGCCGGATGTACCGGAACCGGCACCAGAACCGCATCTTTGTGTCTTGCAAAGAAATATCCATATCGCCGGACGATGGCCTCTGCGTAAAAATCCAGATATTCCCGCCGGTTTTTATATTTGACCGCCGCCATGGATTTCTGCGCCGCGTCATTGTAGCGGATCAGGGCAACGCCGGACTCAAAACTCCGTTGATGCCGTTTGCATTCCGGACAATATTCCTCCCGGTCGCTGATGAGTTCTGCTCCACATTTTTTGCAGGATGGCTGCCGGATAAAATGCAGTTTTCGCACACAGCCTGCGCAGATCAGCGCGCCTTCCGGCAGAACGATCTGTCCGCACACCGGGCAGCGGCGCGGAAAGAGAAGCTGGAGGAGATTTTCCTGGAGAGATAATTTCAAGGGCAATTTTGCAGTTATGTTTGCAGATGATTCTACAGGCGGTTTTTGGGTCACCTTTGCAGATGATTCTACAAGCGGTTTTTTGGCCACCTTTTCAGATAATTTTGTGGGTGATTTTATAATTCCGATTGCATGACCTCCTGGATTCTGATTTTCAAGCCAGTATAGCGGCGCTGCTCCACGACATTGTCGACCATGGTCTGCAGCATTTCCGGGATGCCTACCAGACAGACACAGGCGCGGGCACGGGTTACCGCTGTGTAGATTAAGTTTCTTGTCATTAACATGCGGGGACCGGAATAGACCGGAATGACCACTGCCGGGTATTCACTTCCCTGTGATTTGTGGATCGTGATGGCGTAAGCCAGCTCCAGTTCCTCCAGCTGTTTAAAGCTGTAGTCTACCATTTTCCCTTCATCAAACTCCACTGTCAGTTCTTCCGCAAACGTATTGATCTCGCGGATGATGCCAATGTCGCCATTGAACACGCCTGCTCCGGAATCGATCGGAATCCCATATTTGTTGCGGGTCTCCCACTCGATCTGGTAGTTGTTTTTGATCTGCATGACCTTATCGCCCACCCGGTAGATCGTACCGTTCACTTCCTTTTCCGGTTTCGATGGATCTTTCGGATTCAGAAAGCTCTGGAGAATGGTATTTAACCGTTCCACGCCAAGCGCACCTTTGCGCATGGGCGTCATGATCTGAATATCGAACATATCAGCATGAACATAATTCGGAAGTTTTTCCCGCACCAGCGTCAGCATGGCGCTGATGATTGCGTCAGGGTGTTCCCGGCGGATGAACAGAAAATCTTTGCTGCGCTTTCCCAGCGGGATCTGTTCGCCATCGTTGATCTTATGGGCATTGACGATAATGTCGCTCTCTGCCGCCTGACGGAAGATCCGGGTCAGCTGCACCACATTGAACGCCCCGGAAGCGATCATGTCGCGCAGGACATTGCCCGGACCGACGCTTGGGAGCTGATTGATATCGCCCACAAGGATCAGCCTGGTTCCCGGGTTCACCGCGCGAAGCAGTGCATGCATCAGATAAATATCTACCATGGACATTTCATCTATGATGATGGCATCGGCTTCCAGCGGATTTTCTTCATTTCGCTCAAAATGCATGCCGGAAGTATCTTTATCGTCCGACGGAACCCCGGTCAGTTCGAGAAGGCGGTGGATGGTCCGCGCTTCATACCCCGTCGCCTCAGTCATGCGCTTGGCTGCGCGGCCGGTCGGAGCCGCCAGCAGGATTTCCATCTCCTCCTGCTCGAAATAACGGATAATGGTATTGATCGTGGTCGTTTTTCCGGTACCCGGACCACCGGTGATGATCAGAAGACCACTGTTAACTGCCTCGATGACTGCACGGATCTGAAGTTCATCCGGCTCGATTTTCTCCTCCGCGCAGATGACTTCCAGTTTTTTGCGGATCTCTGCCTCCGGCTCAGAACCGCGCAGGTTTAAATCGTGAAGCATACGGGCAGTATTAAGTTCCGTGTAGTAATACTGGGATGCGTAGACATGACGGCTCGGTGCTGCTGAATGCTCCTCATCCACCTTCACCACGATCTTCTTTTCTATCTGAAGATCGGTCAGATGTTTTTCCATAACAGACGGATCTACATGCAGCAGTTCCGACGCTGCTGCCAGCAATTCCTCCTGCGGCAGGTAGGTGTGTCCGTTTGTCACAGACTGTAAGAGGGTATAGTAAATGCCGCTGCGGATACGGAAATCGGAATCGGTGAAAATGCCAACTTTCTGAGCGATCTCGTCTGCCATCTTGAAACCGACTCCCTGGATATCATCTGCCAGGCGGTACGGGTTTTCTTTGATGATGCCATACATGCGGGAACCGTATTCATTATAGATTTTCAGGGCCAGATTCATGGAAATGCCGTAGTCCTGCAGAAACATCATAGCCTGGCGCATTTCTTTTTTCGACTCCATCTGCTCCGAAATCGCACGTGCCATTTTTTCACTGATTCCTTTTACCTCTGCCAGCCGCTCCGGCTCTTCCTCGATGATGCGGAACGTATCTGCCTTAAAACGGCGCACAATGCGCGCTGCCAGGGCAGTTCCCACACCGCGGATGGCTCCGGAACCCAGATAGCGTTCCATAGATGCCGTATCTTCCGGTGCTTTCAGTTCATAGGATTCTACCTGAATCTGATCACCGTAGATCGGATGTTCCACGTCACGTCCGGTTGCCTCGATAAAATCTCCTTCGCTGATATAAGGAAAGGTTCCCACCAGGACATAATCCAGTCCGTCCGCGCTGACATCCAGAATGGAGTATCCATTTTCTTCGTTGCGATATTTGATTCGTTCCACATATCCGCTTACTGTCGCCATTTTTTGTTTCTCCTGTATCCTCCCGCATAATCGGTGTTTCTTGCTGTTTTTCAATCCACAGTCGATCATTTCACGGAGACTGACTATGATTTGCCTCTTGTCAGTGGGGGATACCGATTTATCTCCGCCCACCACTGCCGTTAAGTTTCCTGTTGGCAATTCATCTCGCCACCTGTAGAGGATGGGAGAATCCTTGCTATTGTTGGGGAAATCTCCTGTGAAACAAGAAAGAATGTGCCTTGGCACATTCTCGCGCCGAGGCGCGGTTGCCGAAGCAACCATCCACCCTTGCGCCGAGTGCGCATCCCCGCGGAGCGTTTTTGTTTCATAGGACGCACTTTCCTATGAAACAAGAAAAGTCCCGCGTCCGCGATGGACACGAGACCCTTTCGATCTGTTAGTTGAATTCCTGCTCTTTTTTATCTCCATGCTGAAATTCAATGAACTTACCGGTTCCGATTGCTACGGCAGTCAACGGATCTTCCGCTACCATAGTGGTGATGCCGGTTTTCTCTTCGATCAGCTGGTCGAGACCGTTTAACAGGGAACCACCGCCGGTCATAACGATACCGCGGTCAAAAATATCAGCTGCAAGTTCCGGAGGTGTTCTCTCCAGGACATTGTGAACAGCATCTACGATCTGCATAGCCGGCTCGCGCAGTGCTTCCAGGGTTTCCTCGGAAGTAACCTCAATGGTCTTCGGAAGTCCGGTAACCAGGTTACGTCCGCGAACCTCCATTTTTAAAACCTCTGGTCTGCGGTATGCGGAACCAATGTTGATCTTGATTTCCTCTGCGGTTCTCTCACCGATGAGCAGATTGTGTTTCTTTCTCATGTAGCGGACTAACGCTTCATCGAAATCGTCTCCGGCGATCTTAATGGAGGTGCTTACTACCGTTCCGCCCAGAGAGATAACTGCGATATCTGCAGTACCGCCTCCGATATCTACGATCATGTTTCCGCAGGCTTTGGAAATATCAATTCCGGCACCGATCGCTGCTGCAACCGGCTCCTCGATAATGGATACTTCACGTGCCCCTGCCTGATAGGTAGCGTCTTCCACTGCCTTCTTCTCTACTTCGGTCGCACCACTCGGGATGCAGACTGCGATGCGCGGTTTGCGCAGGGTACGCTTGCCAACGGCTTTGTTGATGAAATATTTTAACATTTTCTCAGTAACGGTATAATCAGAAATAACGCCCTGACGCAGCGGTCTTACGGCAATGATATTGCCCGGGGTTCTTCCGATCATCAGGCGCGCTTCCTCGCCGATCGCCATGATCTTGTTGGAATCACGGTCAATCGCTACTACGGAAGGCTCTTTCAGGACAACGCCTTTGCCTTTGATATATACCAGAATGCTCGCCGTACCTAAATCGATTCCGATATCGTTGGATACTAACATAAATTTCCTCCTGATGTTTCTCTTCTCACAACTGTGTATTCGCCACAGCTGCCTTGTTTCCCAGTTCTGTCACTGCTGTTCACACATACGTGAGCAGCTATCTATGAATATGCGCAAAGAGCGCAATTTTCGTTCTAATCTCTCTTATTATATACAATCCAGGAGGTTTTTGAAAGGGTTTTTTTATTTTTTATTATGTTTATATTTTTTTTATGGTAGCGACACAGTTTGGTCACAATTCTTTTCTATACTCTAAGTACATTATCCGAAAGGGTAATGGAACCTTTGTTTCAAGTGAAAACTTGAAATTACAAAGCTTTTTCATACTCATACCGGGCAGCCCGAAACTGCCCGGCCCCCCTAAAACATTTTCTTTTATTTTGTATACCTACCATTCCCAAAATCAAAGGGCGAAAAGGACTGCCAAACCTTTTCGCCCTTTGATTTTGCTTTTCTGCTTTGGATTTTTCCAGCTATTTTTCCTGCCCGTTTTGATTTTTCTGTTTTTGCACGTGTTTTCGATCCTTATTCTTCCTGTTCACAGCATACAGACTGGCTGCAGACAACAGAAACAGTGCACCGAAAAAGCAAGTCTTTCGTTCATCTCCCAGACGCGGAAGACGGATCTTCCACCGGCCATCTGGTCCTAAATACAGCCAGCCCGCACCGTCTGGTGACAACGGCTGATACCATGCAAGAATTTTTCCGATGCGAAGAACCGGCTGGATTTTGGGGTTCTCATACTCTGAACTGCCACCTCCCGACGTTTTCTCTTCTTCCGGTTTCGGCTTGTCCGGCTCTGGTGTTTCCGGTATGTCTTCTTTCGGTATTTTCCGGTCCACCACGATCAGACCCGTTCCATTCCAGATCTTTGCCTGATCTGCACGGACAATCCGGCTGCCATCTTCCGAGATTTGAAAGCAGACCGGTTCAAAGCACTCGTAACCTTCCGGTGATTTTTCTTCAATCAAAAGATATTCTTTTCCAGCGGTCAATCCTTCCACTGCATGCCACGGTGTTTTCTTTTGGGTAATCCAGCTGATCAGCGGTGCATCCGGATTATAGACCGGCGTTCCATCTTCTTTTTTTCCGGTGATTTCATAAACAGCCAGTCGGGCTCCCACAAGAAACCATTCTGACGGAATTTCTTCCACATCCGGTATTTCCAATCCGGAAATTTCATATCGTCCGGAAATTTCATATTGCCTGGAAGTTTCATCTGTCATTGTATTCGCACCTGATATTGCTCCTGCATCCGTTTTGATGCCTGCTCCGGCATTGCGTGTTCCATCCGGAGCAGACATTGCATCCGCATCCAGCTTTGCTATCACAATCCTGGTTTTGTGATCTGTCACCGTGATCTGCTTCTGTGCGCTTCCTCCCCACGGGTAAGGTGCGACTCCCAGATCCGGCTCAAATTGCCACCGGATCACTTCCGGATTCAGCGCATAGCCAGGCGGCGGGATCACTTCACGCAATTCATACCAGAACGGATGAATAGCGCCATCTGCCCCTGTTTCTCCCACAGGAAGACTCTTCTGCTCAGCTGGTGCCGTCAGACGGAGCCGGAATACCGGCTGCTGCAATTGTGTATCTGCAGTTTCCTGACCGTTCATTTCGCGATATTCCGTTTTCTTGGGTCCCAGTTTCTGAACCAGCTTCTGGCGCTCTGTTTCCCGGTATGCCGCAAGTTCAAACACTGCACCTTCAAGCATCCGTCCCGCAGAGTCCGTCTTTTCCAGTTTTAAAGTACCGGTCACCGGCCGGTCGTTCACACGCACAACACGGATCTCCGGCTGCCATTCATACACGATCTCTACCGGGAGAAAGGTTGTGTAGTAATCCGGGCTTTTCTGCTCTGTCAGCCAGTATATGCCATCCGGCAGACGCCGGATCCGGTGCGGTTTTAAATCGCCCTCCGCATAGCCTTGCGGGATTCTGCGGTTGATGGCATCCAGTTCCGTGTACCGGCCATCACTTCCGCTTATCCAGGAATCAAACAGATAGCTGTTGCTTTTTGTCAGACCGCCTTCTTCATTCGCACGGTAAAGTGCCAGCCTGGCTCCGGCAAGTTCTTTGTCCCCATCCTCATACACTTTCGAGATCAGCAATGTCCCCTCTTCGTTCTCCACACGGTAAAGCTGTACATCTCCCGTATCGTTTACCGTAATCAGTACCTCACCTGCCCGCGCAAACCCCGGCGGTACTTCCGTTTCAACCAGGACATAACTGCCTCCGGCCGGAAGGTAATCAAAACGCTGGCGGTTTTCTACGGTCAGATACGTACAGGCATGTGTGTTTACGTCTGACAGCTTCTGCCAGTCAAACTGATACTCGAAACGGAACGGATGATCCGCAAAAAGATCCTGCTCTCTGGTCACACCGATCCGGATCTTTGCTCCATTTTTCATCCGGTATACATAAACGGTCTGCTCTGGGTCTGTCGGTTTTAACAGTTCTTTCTTGTACCCTGCCTCATATTCTGCCCGGTAAAGATGTTCCCCCGCATCCCACATGACGCTGCTTCCAGGCTTTGCTCCATGTTCCAGATACATGGTTTCAAATGCATCCGGGAAATCGCGGTAGGTTGTACCGTCATCCGTAACCCAGTGCGCGATCACAGACGAGGGATCGTACTCCGGTGCGCCATCTTTGTAACAGATATTCCCCGCTGCATCCAGGCGCGCCGGATACAGGGTGAAACCGGCACCGCCAAGGAACTGTTCTCCCTCTGCATGATCTTTTCCGTTTTCCAGATAATATTTTTCTACCTCAACGCGCGTGTGATCCTCCTTCATTTCATATTTCTGAAGTTCCGGACATTCTGCCACCGTAACCGCGATTGGGTCATGCGAAACAAACCCGGATGGCACCTCAAGTTCCTTCCAAAAGTAACGTCCCGTCGGAAGCTGCGTGACAGAATGGGGCTGGCTGGTTGTGGTCCAGACAGTCACAGGTGCGCTTTTACCTTCAGCCACTGCCAGTTTTGCATTATCGTTTTCTGCTGTATCGGAGCCTGCATCGCCTGTTTTCCACAATCCAAGCACGGCACCTTCGACATATCCACAATCAAATGCAGAGTTTGTTTCTGTACCATCGGTCTTTGAGAATTCGGTCTTTGTCGGCTGATCGACCATGGTCACGGTCTGGTTTTCACTTTTTTCCTCTACCTGAATTCCAACCGGAAGTGCCTTTACAAAACCTTCCGGTGCCTGCAATTCTTCCATAATATAGCAGCCTGCTGCGACCCGCTCTAAAACATCTGCACTTCCCGTTGTCATATCCGCCGCAAATGGGTCGTTTGGATATTTTTCGGAAGTAATCCAGGTGTTTTCCATCACGTAGGCTTCTCCCTGCCGGTGCAGCAATGTCTGGTTTTCGTCAAAAAGCTGCGCATGCTCCTGCACTCCATATGCAGCATGGTTATATGCTTCCAGATTATCCGAAAACTGAGAACGGACAAAATCTCCATTCCGGTCGTAAAATTCTGCTGCCTTGTCATATGTTTCTTCACTCTGCGGATAGTACATTACCATACCATGACGGTCGTAAACCGGATTCATCGATTTTTTAAACTGTCCGTTATTGTCATCCAGAAGGATTTCCTCATTCCGATTTTGTCCCCAGCTGTTCTGGTGAAGCGTAGATTCCCGGTGACTTTCTTCTCCATGCTCCGATTTCCAGCTTCCGGTCAGGTAGGTGTGATCTCCGTCCCCGGCAAGCGCCGCGCGGAATGTCGTGATCTTATCCCGCGCAATGATGTTGCCGTACGCATCCTTCCGGAGATTGACCGGCCAGACAAGCACCTGCTTTTTTCCGGCTCCGGTTCCATCTTTTCCACGGATCTGGTCCCAGCTTCCGTTGTTTCCGTCAAAATTCTTTACGACGTATGCCATGCCGGTATACGGATCGACCAGGGCATCCCGCGCTCCGTCACGTCCTAGATGATAAACATGGGTTCCCTCATCCAGCGTCAGGACCTTATCCTTTTCATCATAGCTGATCTTTGTCAGATCTCCTCCCGCAAATTCAAGAAATTTCGACGCGCCCTTCCAGGCAAAAGCCTGATAACGTCCGTCCCGGCCATCCGTCTCTGGTGTAATGGTGATCGTCAGATCACTCAGGTCATAATACAGGATATCCGTATCCGGGCGCATGACGGTAAGCGAATTCCAGCTGTTTCCCTCCACCTGGATTATCTCACCATAACGATCTGCACCGGCAGGCCAGGTAACCGTATACCGGTGTCCTTCCTCATCGCGTTCTGGAAGAAATTCCGTTTTTTCCCCTCCGTAACCTTCTTTTACATACATACGCTCAATATGCCCTGCATCATTGCGCTCGATCACCAAACCTTCATAGGTGAAATCCTGGGAATCTCCGGACGGAGTCAGGGAAATGGCATCAAACAAGGTCATTTTTGCCCCGACGGCATAACCGGGCGCCTCATTTTCCGCACAGTCTGCACGTTTTTCCACCTGCAGACGGATTGGTTCATTCTCCAGGTATACCCGCGCCGTATGGATCTGATCCTGCGGCTTGGTTTTCCAGGTTGTCTGTTCTTCTGCCGGATCCTCGTAAATGGCAGAAAGCACCCGCTTGTCCCGTTTTCCATTCTGGTAATAAGTCACCTGGTCAGAATAAAGTTCCAGCGCTACCGGCCTGGAACGGACATAGCCCGTCGGAGGTTTTGTCTCACACAGCACATACGTACCTGCGGAGAGTGGCTGTGGTGTATTCAGGTAGCCGACCGTCTGCAGCTGATATTCCAACTCCTGTGCTGTCTTGCTGTTTCTGACAGCTTCAATGTTTTCTGCAATCTGTTCCCCTGCAGAGATTTTCTCCGTCTTCATCGCCTGATTTTTTCCATCCGGAGCCGGAACAAGACCATCCCGCACAGTAACAAAGGCTTTCATAACACCAGTTTCCAGGCCAAACCGGTCTCCCAGAAGGATCTGCTCGGACTCGTCGCATACCGGAGTCCCTGCCGGGACAACACCGGTATACAGATCACCGAGGCTTCTTCCTCTTAAAACCGGGCGGATATCTGCTGCTCCCATGGCAGTCAGAAATTCCTTTGTCCCATCGATCTGCGTATCTTCCTCATAAAAAAGGACCTTTCCCTCCCCGTCTTTCGCATCGTCGCGCTTTGCCGCATAAATACGGAATATGGCGCCATCATGCAAAATGTTTTCATGGGTTTCGGAATCCAGTTTTTCCAGACGGATCCTTGCCGTATAGAGGCGGTTTCGGAAGCGGACAGTTCCATATCCAAGACAAATCGAATCTGCTGTATTGTCCAAAGGCGCTGCTTTCTCCAAGTCTGCTGTATTGTCCAAAGGCACTGTTGCCCCTGAATCTGCTGTCTGGATTGTGTTTTTCAAAGTATCTGCATCCAGCACTGAAGACGGCACCAGGGCAGATGCATAACGACCATCATACGCTGTCTGAGATCCCAGCATGGCTGCGACCTGGTCCCGGTAATAAATTCCAGGCACATTGTCTTCTGTGACAGTACCGCCCGGATACCAGACGTCATCCACAATCTGGGACTGTTCCGAAACGGAACTGTAGCGATATACCGCAGAAACAAGATTCCGACCTGCCTGTCCTTCACTCAGATAATACGGCACTGCGCCCGAAGTCCGGTCATCCTGTGCATTGTAATAATTTTTAAACGGCCGGTATTCCGACTGTGTCAATGCAAAATAATCTCCGACAGCCGGACTTACCGGCACTCCGTTTTGGATCCGGTCAATCTCCATTCCATATTTGTAGATTTCGTAATCGCCCCGGTTGCTGTGCGCCTGGATTACATGAGACTCTTCCAGGAAGCGGATGTGATAACGTTTTTCCAGTTCTGCTGCCGTATAGGACGCTTTGTACTGATAAAACGGATCCAGCCTTCCGGGGGAAGTCCGGGCGCCAGCTTCATCGGTATACACGGCAGGCAGGGAAATTTCTTTGGGTTTATCCACCTCGTAATGACGGTTTTTGAAATCTTCCAGATCTGCATATTTCGGCTGCTGCTCCACAACCACATAGGTTCCGTATGGAAGCATCGCTGAAAGCCCGTAATATTCCAGTTCCGATTCTGCCCCGCCAGACTCGTTTCGGACATCTACGAATTTGTTTTGAACATCTGCGGATTCACTTTGAGCGTTTGCGGATTTGCTTTGGACATCTGCAGATTTGCTTTGAACATCTGCGGATTCGTTTCGAGCGCCTGTGGACTCGTTTCGAATGTCTACGGATACCGTCGTAGCATCCCGGTCTGTCCCACCGTTTGCTTCTGTATCCCATGCAATCGCATACAATTCATCCAGATCATAGGCAAAGAATGGTTTTAAATAATTCTGCGCCTTTATGATGGCTTCCCGCAGTCCACAGTCCAGAATTTCATCCGAAAAACCCGTACTGCCCTGATTAGCCGTATATTCCGGCTGCTGTTTTCCTGACGCAGCGGTCTCCGACATTGTGCTCTCTGATGCAGTACTCTCTGGTGCGACACTCTCTGACGGCTGGACCAGATTCGCAATTTCATCATCCAGATACCAGGTAATGGCGAACTGCCGCACCCGGTCCGAAACCCTCATGTTCCAGATGGTGTCTTCACTATGGTTGGCTGCATTGCCGATCGGGCGCCAGCTGGTATACGTCGGTGCCGCATCATCCCACTTGTCGTGATTTGCGGTTTCGATGGCATCAAAAAATTTCTCGTAATTGGGGCGTTTCACCGTGCGTGTCCGGTTTCCGTCTTCCACCAGTGCTTCTGTTGTCTCAAGAAGTGCCGTATAACCAGACGATGGCTCTTTCCGGATTTTTCCGTCCTGATACGCGTAAAGTGCCTCGTTGTAAACTGCCGCATCGTCTGAGTTTTTATATAACGGATCAGTGCGATGCAGCACTTTCGTATCAATCTGGTTTACCAGTTCCGGAAATGCAGTATTCGCCTGTTTTTGCCCAGCAAAATTCCGCTCGTTTCCTTTCCGGTCCTGCCAGATCACGGTACCGTCTTCTGCGCGGTAAAGCTTCTGAAGATTTGATTTCAAATACACTTTAAAGCGGAAATTTTCCATTGCTTCTGCTTTGTCATACGTTTTCGTCCACCAGTCCTCATGCACATCTGCGTAGGAATCTGTATTATTGTAAGAAGTCTTTTCTATGGTCTTGCTAATCCGGATCTGCTGGCGGATACTCCGCTCTTCCACCGGGACCGGGGCCGCGAAAGTCCCGCTTCCCGGTCTTCCCGCGCCATCCTGCCAGACGGCATCCTGCCCCGGATACACCAGTTCCGCACGTTTCACAAAGCTGTTTTCCTCTCCCTCGATTCCGGTTTTATAATCCAGGCTGGCACGCACAAATGCCCGTTTCACGGTTTCATAATAAGCGGCTGCGCCCATAGTATCGCCCGGCTTCCAGTTTCCCGTCAGCCCTGCCATATCCTCCTGTGTCAGCACAACCTGCTCCGCGCCAGGCAGTACCAGCTTAAATTCATACTGCTGTGCCATGTCATCCCGGTGAACTGCTCCGTAAAAATCGGTATAGCTGCTCTCTGCGTGCCAGACATTTTCCTGTATCTTAGAAGTAATCTCCGTCCAGTTTCCATAGTTTTTCCGGGTCTCACCCGGCACAGTTTCTTCTATATACTGGATTTTTGGAATCCGGTTCCCGGCTGCGTCAAGCGGTGTCTCGCCCGGTTCGTAATACACGTTTTCTGTAACACAACGGGTTATGAGACTGCCATCTGCATCCATTGCTGCGTCCGGGACAAGAAGCGCCGATACCCGGAGTGGTCCAAAAGTTCCCGCTCCGTCTCCTCCTGACGCCGCAAAATCCGTATATACCCCAAAACTGTTTTCCTCTTCTGCTTCCGTGTAAACTGCATAGACATATCGGGGCGCACCAGAATGCTCCTGCGGTACAAAAGGAACCCGCAGATAAAATGCCGCACTCCGGTCTCCACGCTCCGGCACATAAAAACTCTCCGGATTTCCGACACGGCCTGCATATAACGTGATAAGAAACGTATCTTCTGTCTCTTCGATCCGGTCCACGCCACCATAGGAGTAATACGCATTTTCCTGATAATAATCGAGCAGCGCAGCCAGAATTTCTCCTGCCGATGCTTCTTCGCCATTTTCTTTCTGACGCGCGATGCGCAGTGCAATAACAGGTGCACCATACTGCACCTGACTTCCGCTTGCAAATCCGGTATCATATACCGGCTGCTCCAAAGTCGTATAGCGGGATCCGGCATCGGAAGTCTGCTTTGGGGTTCCCTTTCCATGCGCCCGCAGGATTAGTTCCAGCTTATATTTAATAAATCCGGTATCTGCCTGCGTAAATGCTTTTCTCAGCCGTTCCTGCACCGCTGCTTCATCCATTCCGGTTTCCGCACGCTGCATCAGTTCCTCGCAGCGGGACGTATCCAGTTTCTTTTCTTCTGCGCATTCTGCCCCTGTTACCGTCCGGTTTACCGGGCGCTCTCTGGTAAGCATGGTTCCATCCGCACGATACTTTGGATACTGTCCTTTCTCTTCCGCGGTAACATAGACCGGATTCCCCCAGGCATCCGTCTCGATTTTTTCTGTGAAACGACCGCTTCCAACCTGCGTCGGTTCTGTTTTTACGGTCTTGTCCAGGCGATACAGTCTGCTTCCTGCCGGAATTCCGGAAAATGCCAGATCAAAACCTCCGCTCTTTTCACTGCTTACCTCGAAAAACAATTCCTGAAACGTCGGATCTCCGTATGCGCCGCTCGCACCAGCCTGTACCTGCTGCTGCGCATAGAGCCCCTTTGTCACCGTTGCATAGCCATCACCTGCTGCCGCTGATACCGCAGCATTCAGATCCTGTCCTGCATTCGTGAACGGATGTTTCCGGTTTCCGACCGACAGTTCATATCCCTCTGACCGGCTGAGTTCTTTCACGTAGTATTCGCCCATCAGAAGCGGTCTGCCGATCCAGCAATTTCCATTCGCCGCCTGGTAATCCGGATAGATTCTCTGATATTGTCCGTCTGCGGTATAATCATCCAGTGTCTGGCTCCTGTCATACAGATTGGAGGGAGCTGACCGGTTCCAGCCGCCAGGCCGGTTCGTGATCTGTCCGCTTTCATACTGATAAAACTGCCCCGGCGCTTCCGTGAACGCAAGAAACGAGGCATCTCCATTCTTGTCTGTCGAAGTCACAGCAACCAGATCGTCTTTTTGATAAACGATTCCTGTTTTTCCATCCGGATGCACCAGGTTTTCCGCTGCAAACAGACCATACACTGCGCCTTCTAAAACTGCGTCACCCTGACTGTCGCCATAGGAACCGTAATCCCAGCTTTCACCGCTTTTTAAGTCCATATCGCGCTTGTTGATGTGAAGTTCGCCTTCCGTCCGGTGATCGTAGATCCGCCACCAATCCTCTTCGTGATCCGCATTGTTGCAGTGACTGTATTGATCTGATGGCCCTGTATCCGTCTCACTTCCGCTGCTCACAGCATTCAATCCCCGGTTGTAGGCCTCCACGAAACAATCTGCACCTTCTGCAGAGGCTGCGCGTCTGCCGTTTTTGGAAGATCCGGTTAAGGTTGTGACTGCCACCTCTGTGGCTGTTACTGCTGCTTCCGTGACAGCTGCTGCCCCAGGATTTTCCGTCTGGTCACCTGGGAACTGGAATTTCAGGATCCACTGTTGAGAAACACGATCTGTATCCTCCGTGTTTTCTGTGTCTTTCGTGTTTTCTGTGTTCTCCACATCCGATGCTGTTGCCTTCTGTACTGCCGTGTACATTTTCGCAGCTGGCATGCGTATCTTTGTATCTTGCATAAGGGTTTCCTGCTCCGCTGCGGGCGTCTTCGTTTCCACTGTCGCTTCTGCATCTGACACAGTTGCTTTCGCATTCGATCCCGTTGCTTCGGCAATCAGGGATTCCCCCTGTTTTTCTTCCGCTTTCCGGTCGTCGATCAGCTGCACTTCATCGGCCCATACCGGGATAAATATGGAAAATAATTTCTGCCAGAATGATTTCTGTTCTTTTTTCACCAGCGGAGCTTCCACCTCCGCAACCATGCGGCCTTCTTCTGCCTGCTGCCGCAGTTTTTGCAGCGTTTTTGCTGGTTCCGGAGCAGCGTGGTCACTTACCCGGATTTCGTTGCTGTAAATACCTGCAAAGTCCGCATTGGCTCCGTGTTCCGACGCATCCGTGATGATGACTTCAATTGGGAGGTCATCGCTGTGATTTCCATGAAGGGTGTAGCCTTCCCGCGCTGTGTCTTCCGCAATGGCATAACTGTATTTCAGGAAAATAAAACGCTCATAGGTTTCCCGGGTGTCGTCCTCGCAGCCGGAATCGGAAAATGATCTGCTTCCGCCTGCCGAGGCAGTGGCACCGGCTGAAGGCGTTTCGCCTTCTTCTCCTCCACTGGATGCAATATTTCCAATCTCTCCCATGTCCACCTCCGACATAAGCCAGTGAAAATGGACACCGGAAAAATCTCCTTCTGACCAGGTTTCACAGGACTGGTATGTATTCTGCCAGAGCGCCGCAAGGCGGCGGTTTTCCTCCTTTGCCGCATCGATTTCCTCCTGGTTTTCTATCTCTCCGGTTTCTTCATTTTCCTCTTCTTCCGGTACCGAGACAAAAACCGGTGCCGGATGACCGTCACAAAAGGTCTTATCGTAATGATAACCGTGTTCGACCGTTTTGGCGGATTCTCCCGCCGCATCAGTCATCATGGCAGAGACAAAGCGGAAATCGTCCCACAAAACCGGACTGTCTTTGTGAAAGCTTTTATAGGGTGCTCCTCCCGCATAGATATACGCGGCACCATCCCGGTCTGTATGGATCTCCTCTTTGTCGTCAAACCGCTCATAGAGGGAAAATACTGCATTCTCCAGTGGTTTCCCGGTTTCATGGTCGTACTTTCTCAAGCGGACATTATAGGTGGAGGTCCAGTCTTCCTCATGACGGTAAACCTCAAAAGCCATGCCTCCGCCCTGCCCGGTTCCGCCAGAAACTGCTCCGCCCGTTCCTGCATAGTAACAAAGCTGGGGAACATTGACTTCCACAAACGCCAGGCGCTGGTGCGCAGACAACGGCGCGGAGCCATTGTACATCTGGCGGTGTGTCCCGGAACAGCGGCTGCAGCGCCAGATCTGCAGACATTGTTCATACACTTCTTCCGGCGAAGAAAACGTTCCGCCGCCGGAAGCATACCGTGTTCCGCGGACATCGAACATCAGATACAGTGCCCCGCCGCCGGTATTAGTCAGCCGGATCTCGGTATCTGTCTTCTGGCATACCCAGCCGCCAGGCACCTGCGCGGTAAACGAACCTTCTGCACCCGTGGAAGAAAATTTAAGCGGGACACTGCGGATAAATTCTGCATCCGCCCCGGACGGATCCAATGCCAGAACATATTCCCCGGAGCGTTCTGCGCCCTGCACCGGGGTCAGCTGCAGCGGATTTCCCGCCTGGGTATGTCCCTGCAGCACAGACGGGACACCACCGCCAGATGCACTGGCATTTCTGGCTTCTGCAGCATTTTCTTCTGCCTGCATGCTTTCCTGCTGCACAGGCAGAAGACCGGCAGGCAGATCAGCTTTTTCCGCCTGAGGATCTGCACCTGCACTGCGCGCCGTGCCTCCCAGCAGGCCCGCCAGCTGCAGATACGTTTCTTCTTTTTCCAGCACGGTTTTCAGCCACGGGTATTTTCCGCGGACGGACGGCGAATGGATCAAAAGTTTCAGATCTGCCTCTGTGACCAGGTTTGAGATGGCCGGAACACCCTGTGCGGATGCACCGGCATTGATGTTCTGGATCACCGCATTGATCTGCGGTACATTGCCAAAGCTGGCCTGCAGCGTCAGCATGCCCCAGAATACGATGGCCATTTCTTCTCTTGTAAGTGTCTCGGACGGCAGTATGTACACATATTCATCGCCATCGATCAATGCCCGGTTTGCTCCGGTTCCATCGATACAGTAATGATGGAAACCGGAACCGTATGCAATCATGGTATCGCCCGGCTGGGCTGCTTCTGCCTTCCAGGGAAGCTGAAAGAAAACCGGGAGCAGTTTCCCACTGATCAGCAGGACTGCCAGAAACAGCGCTAACTTCTTCCTGATGCTAAGGAATCGTTTCATTCTTCTATTTCGCCTCTTCCTGGCGCTTAGGCACTCCGTTTACGACCCACGCGCCATGCTCATTTGTCTGTTTTCCATCTGCAGTTGTATAATTTTTTCTCAGCGCACCGCGGATACCGTTTGATGCTTCTTCAAAGTACAGGCACTGTCCGTCGATCCAGTTCCAGCCTGTCAGCATGCGGCCCTGTGTTCCATCGGAAGATGGGTTTAAATAATACATATTTCCATCGGTATCCTGATACCAGCCGGTCATCAGAAATCCGGCTTCATCAAAGCGGAACCAGTCATAAACGCTCTGACCGACCGCCGTATTGGCATATGGATTGTGCACGGCTGCCCACTCCTTTGCGTAAGTCCGATCCTTGTCCGCGAACATCCACTGGCCTGCCGCATTCTGCACCCAGGTTCCTGTCACCACATAAGATGGCATCGACGGACCAGCGGCTTTCGTCACCCCGCCAGAGGTAATGCCGGTCGAACTTCCCGATCCGCCAGAACCACCGGAGCCTCCCGAGGAGCTTCCGCCACCACCGGATCCTCCGGTACTGACTCTCGGCACAGTCTCATCCTGCGTGACAAACACGATCCGGACACGGCACTGCGCCTTGATATGCCCATGGGTCTGATCCTCACTGACGGCCGTCACCACTTCTTCTTTCACTCCGTTTCCACTTACTTTTTCCAGCGGTTTTTCCTGTTTCAGGGTGCGATCCCGGCTGATCAGGTTCTGGATCCATGCCGGATTATGCTCTCCTTTCGAATCCCATACCGGTGTGATCCTGCAGTTCTGTCTGTTTGCTCCCGATACTTCCAGATGCAGATTTTTTCCGCTTTCCGTATCGGCCCAGCTCACCTGTTCATAGAACGGGTGCTCCGGATTCAATGCCGCAGTCAGGGTCACCGGTCCCGTTACTGTGATGCTCTCGGTCGGCTGATAGCAGCTTCCTGTCAGTTTTCTCGTTACGGTAAAGACTGCCTCGTTCTGATTCAGGTTTAATGTTTCCACGCGCAGGGTTGTCCGGTCCACGATCTGGAAATCCACGGCTACGCGACAGTTTGCGTAAAGTGTCGCATGGTCCAATGAGGTATCCGGATTGGTCATTGCCGACACCACACCATAGCGGGTGTAAACGGTATCGCGGATTTTCTCCCGGTACTCATTTTCTGCCTGGGCTTTTACTTCCTGGTTTATGATATCTGTGATAAATGCAGAATTCATATTGGGCAGAACCGCTGCATCTTTCCGGGTATATCCGGTCTCCGAACGGTTTTCCAGAAGATCCGTGTCATCGACCGTCCAGCGCACGGTGCGGTCTATCGTCTGCCCATTTCCATTGTGCTCCACATGAATATAGACCGGCTGAACCTCCACGCTGTGATCCTGCTTTCCATCCACGTAACGGGCGATTAAAATGCCATCCTCGTTTTTTACTTCCGTCACGATCTGCGGATGCTTGCGGTCTCCGCTTCGCGTCTGAACAACCGAGATCCGCATCTCATTTGGATCTGCTGTCAGCTTCGTAGTCAGCTTGATGTATTCCGCTGTCAGCTCTGTATCGCACTCCGGCATGAGGAACGAGTAGGCACCTGCACCCACATACTGCATTGGCTGCTCCAGCCCGTCCTCATCGAGATAAACCGGTGGCTTCACTCCGCCGGTCTCGGATTCGTCCACAACCATCTGGTAGCGGTTTTCCGCTGTATTGTTAGGTGCGGTTGTCACGGTCACAGTCGCCCCGGCTTTGATCGCGGACGGATGATCCTTATCCACATCCCGGTAATAGGAACTTCCCGTAGAAGAAATTGCCGATAACGTTGCCACATCCGTGTCATAGGTTCCATTGGCATTCATCGTGTCAATCCTCGGAATGTAAACCAGATACCCTCTTGTCGGCTCTCCCATATATCCTGGCGCAAAATGATCCATGGCAAACGGAAGGTCTTTTTTATATCCGTCCATGGTAAACTCCCGCCCGAGTTTCTGGGTAACGATATAGCGGACGCCATCCTCCAGTTCCTCATAAAAGAAGCGCTCCCCGCAGTCGTATTCAAGCTGACCGGATATCGTTTTATATTTGCGCTCCATGTCAGACCAGTAGCCAATGTGGGCATCTTTTTCAAACTTGTTATCCCCGTCGATCGTGCTTCCAAATACCTGCTTCGCCTTCGCCAGGGTATTGGTAAACAAATAGGAAATCCGGCTGTCCCGTTCGGTTCCGTAAGTGAACCGGTCGCTGCTGGCACGGGTTCCTATAAACGTGCCCTCCCGGGAAGCACTGCCCGCGTTGGTCCTGGAGATGATACCCGCCATACGCGCCAACACCAGATTGCCGCTCTCATATTTTCCAACGATTCCTCCCACAGAACGGCTTCCGTTTCCGCCGATCGTACCGTTGACGTAGGAATTGTAAATGCCGCTCAGATTCATGATACCGGCAATTCCACCCACATAGCCTTTGCCCTGGATGCGGTCGGAACTGCCATTTTGCGTGATTACCACATTGTCGATCAGGTATGCCTTTTCTGCCTTGCCTGTGATTCCTCCGACTGCCCCGTCGGACTCCTTCACATTCATGGTGATTCCGTCCGCCCTGCAGTTTTCAATGATTACCGCTCCATCGCCTTCCTGCAGCTGCGTCCCGGATCCGGTTCCGTTTCCCGTACCACTTGCAATTGCAGCGATTCCTCCCGCGTAATGCTTTGAACATACATAGCCCGATACGGTGACATTGCGGATCACTGCACCATTTTTTATCGTACCAGCCAGAATTCCGGTCCAGTTTTCTCCGGTGACCTGTTCGCCCTCAATCTCCAGATTTTCCACACTTCCGCCGTCAATCACACCAAATAAGCCAAGGTTGCTCATCCCGCCTGATTCTCCAAGGATCTGAAATCCGGTTATTGTATTTCCGCAGCCGTTAAAATGACCGCGAAACGGTGTCTGGACCTCACCGCCAAGTTCTGCCCGGTTACAGTACCATCCGATCGGATTCCAGTTGCCATTGTTTATGGAAAGTCCACCCAGATCCAGACTCTGTGTCAGTTCAAAGTAACAGCCCTCATAATCATTTCCTGCTGCCACCGACTCGGAAAGTCCCATCAGATGCGACAGCGTTTCGATCTGATACGGTGATTCTTTCGTTCCTTCTCCCGGGAAATTTGTATTGCCATTCCAATCCGTCCAGAGATCCCCTGTAGTGGAAAGCTGAAGCGCAAACAAGGCTAGGTTCGACTGGGTCGCAATCTGAGGGAGCGGCTGCGCATTGGAATCCGTTGCCAGATCAGCCATAGCCTGTTTTTTCCGATTCATGCCTAAATCAGCTTCGCTTGCCGCATCAGAATCCGTCGCCAGATCCATCTCCAGTTCTATCTCGTCCACTCCGGATTCGCCGTCTTCCAAATCATCCGTTCCAATCGCACGGGTCTCCCATTCGTCCTGTCCGGATCTTTCTGTCTTCAAGCCGTTCTCCCCGGCTTCTGCTTGTCTGGCGATACCTTTCCCTGTTCCTTTCCCTCCTGACTGCTGCCAGAGCGAATCGCTCCCGCTTGCCCGCTCATATCCGGCTCTGCTTTCCGGCACAAACGCCCCTGCGCTCTCTGCCATGGCGTACCCGGCAGGAAGTACCCCCGGTGACAATACTGCCAGCATAACCGCCATAGCCGATGCTGTTTTCCGTCTCATCTCATAATTCTTCCTGTATTTCTTCATACATCCCCCTTACTTTCCTGTTTCTTCCCGCAACGTTTTACTTTTTTCTGTGTTTTTGCCCGCTCATCTCTTTTCCAGGTTCTTTCCCGGATTTTTCCTGATTTCCCGTTTTTTCCAGGCACATGTTCCTCTTTTTCACTGATTTTCCCATGTTCTTCCGTACCTTTCTCCGACCAGCAAACACGGTTACCTCTGCGGCAGCACAAAGGCAGGACGCACCCCGGTTGTACCGGTCACCTTGATTTCTTCATCCTGCTCCATCTCCTTTCCCGATTTCTGCTCGCGCACACTGACTTTCTCCGGCCGGATATTCCCATTCACCAGATCCACAATGTAAATTTCCGTGCCTTCCGCTTTCCCGCATGGCGTCCGCAGCCAATACCCTTTGCAGAATTCCCCAATCTGTGTCTCCGGATTGCGTTTCTTTGCTCCGTCAAATTTCCACAGCCAGTTCCGGTAACGGTATGCCTCATCCACAGAAAGGATAAACAAGCGGTCCTCCATCTTCTGGCTTCCCAGATAAAGCGGTGCCAGGTCATCCTGTAACAGCTGTTCCCAGTATTCTGCTTTTGTACTGCCCTGGTAGGCGCGCTCTACCCCCGTATTGACCATAATGGCATCTGCAAAACCACTCTCGGACCTGGAAAGCCATCCCCGGACAGAAGAATATTTGTAGTCCGCACTGCTTCCAAAACGCACGATCGGTCCCGGAACATACACATAGTCATGAGGTCCATCCTCTGGCGTCTCAAACTCATACCTGGAACCGGTATTGGCCGGGATTACTTCATCACAGAGAAACAGAGCCCCGTTCCGGTGAACGTCCATATGGTCGGCATAATTCTGGTCAATGCAGCGAAACCGGTAATCTTTTCCGTCAATCCGGCGTATTACGGTGTCTCCAATGTTCCAATGCCTGGCCGCAGTGCCCGCACCAAAGGCCCGAACTGCCGGAATCAGAAACAAGCAAAGCCATACAAGCAGCGCCAACTGCCATGCTTTCCTCTTTTTAAACATGCTCAAATATCATTGCATCCCCCTCTCTTTCGATTCCCTGTAATCCGGCTATCCCGTTTTCTTAACGGGTCATTCCTGTTTTCATCTACCGTTTCTAAGTTTCTGACTGTCATTCATCTCACCATCTATCGCGGATGGGAGAAACCTTGCTGCTGTTTGTTGAAAATGCGCGATCTGCGCAGTTATAATCCGAACCAAACATGGATACGCTTTCTGCGTAAGAAATAACATGTGATGAATCATTCAAATAATCATTTTGTAATACTGTGGGTATATAAAGGTGTGATATCAATGGAAAAAATGAAATGGGTAATGAAAAATGAGATAACAGGAAAAACAAGATCTCAGATGAATCGTTACTGTGCCATCATCATAGCACAGTAACGAAAACAGTACAAGAAAAGTTCATCGACAAAATATGACAAAAAATGCGTTATCGTCTGCCCATTCCGGAAACGATAACGCATGATAACATCCTATCCACGCAGGCAGAACTCGCTGCAGTCCACTACACGGGTGGCAAAACTTTCATAAAACTCTGGCTCATGGCAGATTAAAAGGATGCTGCCCTTATAAGCTTTCAAGGCACGAGCCAGTTCTTCCTTGGCATCTACATCCAGGTGGTTGGTCGGCTCGTCCAAAAGCAGGACATTGGTTTCGCGGTTGATCAGTTTACATAATCTTACCTTTGCCTGCTCACCGCCGGAAAGGACACGCACCTGACTCTCGATATGCTTGGTCGTCAGACCGCATTTTGCCAGGGCAGAACGCACCTGATACTGGGTATAGGACGGAAACTCCTTCCAGATTTCCTCGATGCAGGTCGTGGTATTGCCCGGCGCCATCTCCTGCTCAAAGTAACCAAGATACAGGTAATCACCTAACTCTACACTGCCGGAAAGCGGCGGGATCAGCCCAAGGATACTCTTTAAGAGCGTGGTCTTTCCGATTCCGTTGGAACCCTTTAACACAACCTTTTCCCCGCGCTCCATGCTGATATCAAACGGGCGGGTCAGCGGCTCATCGTAACCGATCACCAGATCTTTCGCCTCGAAGATCATCTTGCCTGCGGCGCGGGCTTCCATAAAGTTGAACTCTGGCTTCGGCTTCTCCTTCGCCAGCTCGATGACTTCCATCTTATCCAGCTTTTTCTGACGGGACATTGCCATATTCCGGGTCGATACACGCGCCTTGTTGCGCGCTACAAAGTCCTCCAGTTCGGCGATTTCCTGCTGCTGACGCTTGTAAGCAGCTTCCAGCTGCGCCTTTTTCACCGCATAAACTTCCTGGAAATGGTCGTAATCGCCCACATAACGGTCCAGCTTCTGGTTCTCCATGTGATAGATCAGGTTGATGACACTGTTTAAGAACGGGATATCGTGGGAGATCAGGATGAAAGCATTCTCGTATTCCTGGAGATAACGCTTCAGCCACTCGATGTGCTGCTCATCCAGATAGTTGGTCGGCTCGTCCAAAAGCAGAATGTCTGGTTTTTCCAGAAGCAATTTTCCTAAAAGCACCTTCGTTCGCTGACCGCCAGACAGCTCGGAAACATCCTTCTCCATGCCGATTTCCTGCAGTCCAAGTGCACGGCCAACCTCCTCAACTTTGCTGTCGATGATATAAAAATCATGAGCCATCAGCAGATCCTGGATCGTGCCCAGTTCTTCCATCATGGCGTTCATCTCATCCTCAGAGGCTTCGCCCATCTTATCGCAGATGGCGTTCATCTGCTCTTCCATCTCAAACAGATACGCAAAGGCACTCTTTAACACATCACGGATGGTCATGCCTTTTTCGAGCACAGTATGCTGGTCCAGATAACCGGCACGCACATGTTTTGCCCATTCCACCTTGCCTTCGTCCGGCTGCAGTTTGCCGGTAATAATGTTCATGAACGTGGATTTTCCCTCGCCGTTCGCGCCCACCAGACCGATATGCTCTCCCTTTAAAAGGCGGAATGACACATCCTGGAAAATAGCACGGTCACCAAAACCGTGGCTCAAATGTTCTACATTTAAAATACTCATTCAAAACTCCTCTCAAGCTTGTTACCGTTCACCCGCAGCATACCTGTGGTCAAAAACCTGCTGCCATCTCCAGCAGCGCAGCCAGACCTCATGTTTTTTTGCTGCATCAAGACTGTGTCTCATTTTACATGACAAACCCTGCCATGGCAAGCTATTTTCCCTGAAATTGCGCATATCTTATCGTAACAGATCACGGTTTGCGAGGAATGCTATGGTTCTTCCCCTCAGTCATATTCCATCTGCCGCGGATGCACGCATCATCTGGATTGCCAGCGAACCCGTAAAACGGGAACGTCTGGAAAAACAGGGCTTTGTCCCTGGTGCAGTCATTCACTGCGTCCGCCGTTCCCGGCACAGACGTTTTTTTCTCTTCCGGGTCAATGGCCGCCTGATTTTGCTGCCGGGGAAGCTGGCGGGAGAAATTTTTGCGGAAATTCAGAGATGAGAAGAGGCAGGTGGCGTGGGCGATGACATGATCCATGCCATCTGTTCCCACGGCTACGGCATCTGCTGCGATGTGGAACCTGTCCACGAGATGGAAAAAGTGCTGTTTGCTGCTGACGAGCTGACCGGCCTGATCGGTGCCGCTGCCCGCATGCGCCCATCCAAAAGCACTAAAGATATGGAAGTTTCCAGCTTAAAGAAAAAATTCAAAGACAAAAAATTCGCTGCCGGATGCTCCCGCGATATCATCCGCACCGGAGCCGAGCGCCTGGGATGGGAACTGGATGACCTTTTTGCAAAGACCATCGAGGCCATGCGGTCCTGCGAAGACTACGTGAATGCGGAGATGGAGCAGGAGTAACAATTTAATTCTAAGATATGGGACCGTGAAGTCACCGAAAAATAACTTTCTGGTTCTATTATATTAATTACACTTCTATTAATAAGCTTCAAAATAGGCTTTCACTAATTCTACGAAGTAGGTTTCAGCTTTGGTAAAAATAGTACCTTTTCGAAAAGCTATACTCTGTTTCCATTCTTCTAATGGATTCAAGGAAAAGCACGAAACAGAAGTATGATCTTTAATTGCAGATTCCATCAATATCGAAGGTCCTACCCCCTGTCGTACCATTTCGTAAGCAACAGAACTTAGGCTGGTTTCAAGTAGGATTTTCGGCAGAAAACCTGCTTTCATAAAATGATAATCAGCAATCGTTCGAATACGTGTTGCCTTCGACATTAATATAAAAGAGTCATTTTTTAAGAGCTGAAGATCAATTTTTGTATAAGGATGTTGATTTTCAGCTTCTTTTGCGTATGGATGTGAAGAAGGCAAAGCAAGTACGATTTCACATGGTTTAAAAACAATATGCTTTAATTGGGATTGAATGGAACTTTGTCCCATAATTGCGAAATCAATCTCGCCATTTAGACAACGTTCCTCCAGTTCGTTGATGTTTCCTTCTACAAGATTTACAGTGTAATTTGGAAATTGTTTGTGAAACTCTGGAAATATAGAAGTAAACATGGCAGCTCCTATAACACGTGTTATTCCAAGATTCAAGCATCCACTTTCTCCACTTGTAATTTCGTCAATCGCTTTATAAGCCTGTCTCTTAATTTCAAGTATCTCCCTTGCCGATTTGATATAGATAGCACCAGCATCCGTTGGAATCATTTTCTTTTGAATTCTTTTAAAAATAGGATATCCAAGTTCTTTTTCTAGTGTTGTTAGATAATGATTAAGTGCCGGACGTGAAATAAAAAGCTGTTCTGCCGCATGAGAAATATTTTGTGTATCAGCAATAGCAATGATGTAAGAGAGTTGTTTTAAGTTCATATAGAGCCCCTTTTTCTGTAATGTAAAATGCACACTTTTTGGTCATTTTAAAAACTTTTATAACACTACAGTTTCTATTATAATAAAAAACACAGAGAATACAAGAAGCCATTAGAAGGGATGAAAATCGTATGATTGACATGTTGATAAAGAATGGGCGAATTTTTGATCCAGGACAAAAAATAGATAAAATCGGTGATATTGCACTTCACAGAGGATATATCATTTCCATCGGACAGAATTTGGAATATGAAGCAGAAAAAACTTTGAACGCAAAAGGTTTTTTGGTAGTACCTGGTTTGATTGATGTACACACACACATTAACTGGAAAGGAAATTATATTGGAATGCCTGCAGATTTAGGGTGTATTCCAAATGGCGTCACCGCAACGATTGATGCAGGAAGTACCGGAGTATCAAACTATAGAGGACTGCTTCAATACATGAATACCTGTGAAGTGAAAACCAAAATGATGCTCCATGCAAGTGCAAGCGGACAAATCATGTCAAAGCAATTTGCAGAAAATATAGATCCAAATGTATGGAATCTAGATTTATTTGAACGGGCATTTGCAGAATTAAAAGGGCGTGTGATTGGTCTAAAATTGAGAGTCAGTAAAAATGTCGTAAAGGAAATGGGCTTATATCCACTGAAAAAAGCACTTGAATTGGCCGAACATCTGGAAACACGAGTATTGATTCATCCCACAGATCCTCCAGTATCCATGTCTGAGCTTTCCCAGTACCTGAGAAAAGATGATGTCATGTGCCACATGTATCATGGTGAAGGCAATACCATTTTATCCGACGGAAAAATACCAGAAGAGTTATGGAAATCAAGAGAACGTGGTGTCATTTACGATGTATCCCAAGGAAAAGGAAATTTTTCTATTACATTAGCCAAAGAAGCAATCAACCAGGGATTTTTGCCTGACACAATTAGCACAGATTTAAATATAGAAAACTGGAATGATCCATGGGACTTTAGTTTACTTATGACAATGTCAAAATTGATGGCACTTGGAATGAGCCTTGAACAAGTGATTTTTAGAACAACCGTAACAGCAGCACAAATGTTTGGTGAAACTGGGAAGTTAGGTGTTTTGAAAGAAGGAACACCGGCGGATATTTCTATATTAGATTTGGCTAATCAAAAGATTATATTTCGAGATAAATACAATGATTCCGTAGAAGGTAAACAAATTTTAAAGCCAATGGCAACAATTATTGATGGTCAACTTAGGTATTGTTCCAGTGATATGCTAACTGAACGATAAAAAATTATTAAAGGAGAAGAGACTATGAGAAATGTAAAACTTTTGGCGTTAATGGGGATTATCGCGGTAACAGCCGCAGGCTGTGGTCAAAAAACAGAAAAAGCACCAGCGGATACCTCCGTTGCTGCGGAAACCTCACAATCCACGGAAACGAAAGAAGAAAAAGCAGAAACAGGAACCGAACAACCTGAATCAGAACAGCCCAATTGGAAACCTGAAAGTGCAATTTCTGTAGTTCTTCCAGCATCACCAGGAGGAACTGTTGATTTATCAGCAAGATTGTGGGCACAGTATGTGAAAGAAGTTTGTGGTTGGAATGCTGTTGTAGTCAATTCAGCCGGAGCATCTGGATCTGTAGCCGCCAATACAGTATTAAATTCAAATCCAGACGGACTTACTGTATTGTATGGTCATAATCTTGTAAATGTAGCGAATGTAGCTGGTGTAACAGATTACAATTATGAAGCATTTACATTGGGACCAAACTTTTCAGAAGAACCAGCTCAGCAGTTATATACTAATGCAGAAGCCTATCCGGACTTAGAATCATTTATTGCGGATGCAAAAGCAAACCCAGGAAAGCTTCAGGCTTGCACCGAAGTGGGCGCATACACATATTATGAATTGCTGGCATTTGAAAAGGCAGCAGGAATAGATCTTGATTTTGTAGATGTTGGATCCACATCAGAAAAAATGGCAGCATTACTTGGCAAACAGGTTGTACTGAGTCCTTCGTCCTATGGCGTAGCAAAAGATTACCTGGAAGCGGGTCAGTTTAGCTGTATCGGATTCCCAGGACCGGAAGAAACCGAAGTATTACCAGACATTAAAACTTTTAAAGAACAGGGAATTGATGTAGAATTCGCACCACAAGATTTTTCATTTTATTTTCCTAAAGGGACTCCTGATGAAATTGTAAAAGCATATGAATGGGCAACACAGGAAATTTTAAAAAATGAAGACTGCCTGAAAGCTTTGAATGAGCTTGGACAGGTACCGAAATTCATGACAGCAGAAGAAGCTGCTAAAAATGAGGAAAAACTGTATACGCAGTTTAAAGAACTTCAAGATTCCTTACAGTAATTTTTTATAACGAATTGATTGTATAACTTAGCTCGTGAGAGTTGCCTAGATGCAGTTCTCACGAGCCTATTAAAGTTAAATATAATAATTTGTTATTTCTCCACGTTATTTCGGTCTGTCAAAATAATTCCCTTATAGCGTGGGGAGGTCCGCTCGAGTTCATAGCATTCGCCTTCCGGGGTCGGATACTGATCGACGAAATCGCGGATGGTCTTCATCTCGTCTGCGGTTAAGTCGAACTCCAGTGTCTGGATGTTGGACTGCACGTGCTTAGAATTTCTGGTTCCGACCATGACCGCACCCACGCTCTTCTGATTTAAGATGTACTGGGTTGCTACATTGGCGATCGTCACACCGTGATGTTCTGCGATCTCTTTTAAGACCGGAAGGAGTTTCTGCATGCCGTCCCAGCCCAGGGAATCTTCGATGATCTGCATGTATTTGACCTGGGAACGGGTTTCCGGTGCCTCGTATTCTTTGCCCATGTAGCGCTCCGCCAGAAATCCGCC
>OGWS01000108.1_pt1 | contig 84378 bp, 66 predicted proteins | sample 1576111 | NCBI WGS metagenome assembly OGWS01 (sample SAMEA3541534, study PRJEB24748) | human gut metagenome | biome: human gut; feature: human-associated habitat; material: faeces | place: China | collected 2012
TTTGGAGAAGCCATATTCGGAGTGATCAAGTTAAAAATAAATAGTTGGTTCCATAAATTCCCGCAAAAGAAATGAAACGTATACTGATAAAAAATGCCGTAATTGTCAACGAAGGAAGAAAAGTTCCGGGATCTGTTGTTATTGAAGGTGAGAAGATTGCTGAGATCTTAGTTGACGGACAAGAGGCTGCCATGCCTTGTGACGAAACGATTGACGCATCCGGCTGTTATCTTTTGCCGGGAGCTATCGACGAGCACGTACATTTCCGCGATCCGGGGCTGACTCATAAAGCAGATATCACAACGGAAAGCCATGCCGCGGTAGCCGGAGGAGTTACCTCGATCATGGATATGCCGAACACGAATCCTCAGACCACAACTTTGGAGGCACTGAATGACAAACTGGCTTTGCTGGCGGAAAAATCATCTGTCAACTTCTCCTGTTATTTCGGAGCGACCAACAATAATTATCCGTTATTCAATCAGCTGGACAAAAACCGGGTATGCGGGGTGAAGTTATTTATGGGTTCCAGTACGGGAAATATGCTGGTAGACCGGATGGCAAGTCTGCGCAATATCTTCGGAGGTACGGATTTACTGATTGCAGCACACTGTGAAGATCAGGGAATCATCAAAGAGAATACGGATAAATATAAAAAAGAATATGGTGACGATGTACCTTTGTCATTTCATCCGGTCATCCGCTCGGAAGAGGCTTGCTATCGTTCTTCCGCTTTGGCGGTGCAATTGGCACGCGAGACCAATGCGCGTCTGCATATCATGCATATTTCTACAGCCAAAGAACTGAGTTTATTCTCCAAAGCACCTTTGGCAGAGAAGCGTATTACTGCCGAAGCGTGTGTGTCTCATCTAATTTTTACCGAAGAAGATTATCAGACCTTAGGGGCACGCATCAAATGTAATCCTGCCATCAAAACGGCAGAAGACCGGAAGGCTTTGCAGGAGGCAGTCAACAGCGGTCTGATCGACGCTATAGCGACCGACCATGCTCCGCACTCCTTGAGCGAAAAAGAAGGGGGCGCATTAAAAGCCATGTCCGGCATGCCGACCATACAATTCTCTTTGGTCAGTATGCTCGAATTGGCAGACAAGGGTGCTTTCAGCATCGAAAAGGTAGTAGAGAAGATGTCTCATGCCCCTGCACAAATGTATGAGATACGTAATCGCGGATTTATCCGGAAAGGATATCAGGCGGATCTGGTTTTGGTTCGCCCCGACAGTGAGTGGACTGTTACCACAGACTGCATCCTGAGCAAATGTAAATGGAGCCCGCTGGAAGGTCATACTTTCCACTGGAAGGTAGAAAAAACATTTGTGAACGGTCATCTGTTATATAACAATGGAACCATTGACGAGAATTATCGCGGACAAGAATTAAGATTCAGATAAACAGCAACTCGTCATTCATAAACATATGATTTTATCTTATAAGATACATAACGTCGCCCCCTACATCAATTGGATTTACTTTTTCCATGCATGGGGATTCCAACCTCGTTTCGCAGCGATCGCCAACATTCACGGATGCGATGTCTGCCGTGCTTCATGGCTGACTACTTTTCCGGAAGAAGACCGCAACAAGGCTTCCGAAGCTATGCAACTGTTTAAGGAAGCCAACCGGATGCTGGATTTACTTGACAGGGATTATGAAGTGAGAACTATCTTCAAACTTTGCAAAGCAAACTCGGACGGAGATAACCTGGTGATTGAAAAAGAAACCGGTCAATTCCTCGTTTTCCCTTTGCTCCGCCAGCAGACGCCTAAACGGGACGGAAGTCCGTTCCTTTGCCTGAGTGACTTTATCCGTCCTCTTTCTTCCGGCATTCCGGATACAATAGGTGCCTTCGCCTCTTGCATAGATGCAGATATGGAAGGCCTGTACGAGCAAGACCCCTATAAGCATTTACTCGTCCAGACTCTTTCTGACCGTCTGGCAGAAGCTGCTACGGAAAAAATGCACGAATATGTACGCAAAGAAGCGTGGGGATACGCCAAAGATGAAAGTCTGTCAATGCCCGATCTGTTGGTCGAGAAATATCAAGGGATTCGCCCTGCCGTAGGCTACCCGTCCCTACCCGATCAATCCATCAATTTCCTGTTGGACGAACTGCTGGATATGAAGCAGATAGGAATCACGCTGACCGAGAATGGTGCCATGTACCCTCATGCTTCGGTCTGCGGACTGATGTTTGCCCATCCGGCTGCCGAATACTTCTCTGTCGGAAAGATAGGAGAAGACCAGCTCGAAGACTATGCCCGCCGTCGGGGAAAAAGTACGGAGGAAATGCGAAAATTCCTGGCTGCCAATCTGCAATAACTTTCGTTTACTTGTGATTTTTCTCCTTTTCGCACGACTAACTAACCAGAAAAGTAACCCATTTAATTCATGAGAGAACGAACAACAGAGGCAACCAACCCTATTGAGCAGGAGTTCTTATCGGTCATCCGCGAATATGAACGGGTGATATACAAGGTATGTTACTTATATACCAATCCTAACGCCCCGCTCAATGACCTCTATCAGGATGTGATACTCAACCTCTGGAAAGCCTATCCCAAGTTCAGAAGAGAATGCAAAATGTCCACATGGATTTACCGCATCGCCCTGAACACGTGTATCAGCTTTTTCCGCAAAGAAAAGAATGTACCGGAAATCGTTACCCTCACCCGCGAAGCGGACTGGATAATAGAGGAACATGACCCGATCCACGAAATGCTGAGGCAACTTTATCAAATGATCAATCAGCTGGGACAACTCGACAAATCAATTATCCTGCTTTATCTTGAAGACAAAAGCTACGAAGATATTGCGGAGATCACCGGACTGACGGTGACCAATGTGGCTACCAAACTGAGCCGTATCAAAGACAAACTAAAAAAAATGAAAAAGGAGTAATCATATATGGAACTGGAAGAACTGAAAAAATCATGGAATGCCCTGGATGAGCACTTAAAAGATAAGGAGCTGATCAAAGAGGAAGAACTTGGCAAACTGATAGGACATGCAGACAAAGGTATCCATGCCATTGCCCGGCTGAATATCAAACTAATCCTGATTTCTTTGCCGGTATTGGTCTTATTCCTGCTGGAAGTCCTGTTGCACGGCAGACTGAATCCGATCTATATCATTATCATTCTATCGTGGATTCCCGCACTCTACTGGGACATCACCACCACCCGTTTTCTACAACAGACGAAAGTGGACGAAATGCCTCTGATAGAAGTGATCAGCCGTGTCAACCGTATCCATCGGTGGATGATCCGGGAACGTCTGATTGCCACTGCTTTCCTCCTTATACTGGCGGTACTCTCATTTATTTATTGGCAGATATGGCAATATGGAATAGCCATCATTCTGTTTTTTATCCTGCTTTGGGGAGCTGGCCTGGGGCTGATCTTGTGGATTTATCGCAAGAAATTCCTGAACCGTATTCAGGAAATCAAGAAGAACCTGGACGAACTTAAAATCATAGACAGTTGACCAGAGTCAGCTGCTTCGCCTATTTCAACTAAAAATTTAATATCCGTGCTGTTATGTTGCAACGCCTATTTATATTTTTACTTATTTTCCTTATTCTACCGGACATTTATCTGTATCTCAGATTTATCGTTCATCTGACGGCAAAACGCTGGCTGAGAATCCTCTACTGGTTGCCCGCTTTCCTGCTATCCGCAGGATTACTTTATCTGGTTTACTTCTCCAATAACGCCTTTGCCGAACGCCATACACAGGCTATTGGATGGTTTTCCATCTTTTTCTTCCTGTTTACGGCTCCTAAATTATTACTGTCTCTCTGCACAATTATCGGGATACCTTTCCACAAATGGCTACGGTGGCCCCGAACTCCCTTTATCTGTACCGGACTGACATTAGCCGTGATTTCTATCGTAATGATCATCTACGGGTCTTTTATCGGACGCACGCAGTTTGACGTCAAAGAGGTAACTTATTCCTCTCCCAAGCTTCCATCGGCTTTCGATGGATACCGTATTGTTCAGCTGTCGGATATTCATATCGGAAGTTGGCAGGGAAATGCTTCCGCTATTCAGAAGTTAGTAAAACTGGTGAATGAGCAACAGGCCGATCTTATCGTCTTTACCGGTGATCTGGTTAATCATCGTGCAGTCGAACTGAATGATTTTCAAGATATACTGTCCGGACTGAAAGCCAAAGATGGAGTCTACTCCATTTTAGGAAATCATGATTACGGTCCTTATTTCCACTGGAAAAGCAAAGATGAGCAAGATGATAATCTGAACGATCTTCTGCAAAGACAAGCCGCTATGGGCTGGAAGTTATTGAATAATTCTCATACGATTCTGATTCAGGGCAGCGACAGTATCGCCCTTATTGGAGTTGAAAACGAAGGAGAACCTCCTTTCTCCCAATATGCTGATCTCCCCGAAGCGATGCGGGGAACCGAAGGAATGTTCCAGATACTTTTAAGCCATAACCCTACCCACTGGAGACGGGAAGTACTTCCACAAACAGACATCGATTTAATGCTGGCAGGGCATACCCACGCTATGCAGTTAAAATTCGGGAATCATTCTCCTTCCTCTTACATCTATCCCGAATGGAGCGGGATGTATCTGGAAGGAACACGTGGTTTGTACGTAAATGAAGGCATCGGCTATGTCGGACTTCCTTTCCGCTTCGGTGCATGGCCGGAAATAACAGTGCTTACCCTACGACGGTAAGCACGCTTTTTCCATTGATCTTCTTATGTACCTGCACCTGAACTGAAATACGTTCACTCATTTCCTGTACATGGGAAATGACTCCGATTTTCCGTCCCTGCATCTGTAGCTGCTCCAAAGCTTCCATGGCTGTTCTCAGACTGTCAGCATCCAACGAGCCGAATCCTTCGTCGATAAACAGGGATTCTACTTTCAAATTATTGCTCGAAAGCGAAGATAAACCCAATGCAAGTGCCAGTGAAATCAAGAAAGATTCACCTCCCGAAAGCGAATATACCGTACGTATCTCGTCACACATATCGCAATCAATCACCTGAAGCGCCAGTGTATCGGGAACTTGCTGTAACTTATACCGTTTGGAAAGATAAGCCAGATGTTTGTTGGCATGAAGCAATAACAGATTTAAAGTATAACTTTGGGCTATGACTTTAAATTTAGCACCGTCGGCACTACCAATCAATTTATTCAATTTAGCCCAACGTACGGCAACTGCCTGTTTTTCGGTAAGTTCTTTGGTTATCTGCTCAAAGATTGTTTTATTCTTTGCCTGCTGCAACAGACGTGCCTCCGCAGTCGACAACGTACGTTCCGTATTAAGATTATCTTCCTGCTGTTTCGCTATAGCCTGAGGAAGTTGTTCCGGAAATTCAATACCTTTCTGTTGCTCCCGAAGTTCTTCAATGACAACGGACAATTGTTTCATTTCTCCCTGCAGGCCGGAAAGATGGTTTTGTACTCCCTCCACTTGTTTACGAGCCTTTTCCAACGCCTCATTCAATTCTTTTTCTCTTCGGGCAACAGCAGCCTCAGCTTCGTCCGCACTCTTCCCTTTTAATAACAAAGAACGTTCCTGTTGGAGTGCATCCAACGCTTTAGCGATCACTTCGAATCTTTGTTGCTCATCAACAGCTGCTTTCTGTAAAATAGCCGACTGTTCTTTAGCGGCTGATACCTTTTGCGCAGCCAAACGACACTGTGAGACATTCTCACGCAGAGCATCACAGTGTGTCCGCAATTTCTTTATTTTCTCATCGTTCTGCTGCCATTCCGCATACAGATGCTGATAAGCTGAAATACGTTCCGCCAACTCATTTAACCGATTCTGTATATGTTCTTCCTCTCCAGCCGGCAATCCTTCTTGTTGTAAAACGGACAACTGTTCTTTTATCTGTACCTCAGTTGCCCTTTGATGGGTTAAATCTCGTTGCAGGACAATGCTGCGATTATTTATCTGCTGATAAGCAGACACTGCGGTATTATATTCCTGTTCCATATTCCGGTAAAGAGTATCCACTACCTCTTGTTCCCGATGATAAGGATGTGTCGTACTTCCACAAACCGGACAGGCCTCCCCTTCCTGCAACTGCTGACGCAATGCTTTCACATCCTTTCCTACCGCCATACGGGCATTTTCATAAAGCCGCTGCAAAGCTTTAACTACAGCATCCTGCTCCGCCAACTGCTGTGTACAAGCAGTCACTTCCTTTTCCAGTTTCTCTATTTCCTGCTTCGACTTCGATTGTTCTTCAGTCAATTTCTTTATATTCTGCAGACGCGTCAGTTCTTTTTGAATCTTACCCTGCTCATCTACCAAAGAAGGATAACCGAAAGAATTTAACCGGCCAAGGCGTTCTTCATTCACCTTTGTCCATGTTTCCAATGTATCCTTTTCCTCATTAAGGATGACCTCAATCTGTTCCAGCTGCAGTGACTCCACATCTGTACGATTCAACAGACGACTCAAAGAATGATAGGAGATCCGTAACTGCTCTACCGCAGATGCAGATTTCTTCTCCTGATCCGCCACCTGCTGACGGGCAGCCTGCAAAATTTGTTGCGACTGTATATACCCCGCCTGCTGCGACTGTATTTGTACATCCAGCTGACGTGCCTTTTTCAAATCCGGCTGTATCGCTTCCCACTGTGCTTTAAAATGAACCAGCCCTTCTTCCTGAACAACCAAAGCATCCTGTAGATTCTTTTGTTTATTCAGTTCCTCCTGCTCTTCCTGCTGCTTTTTCATCCAAAGAGCTTCCTGCATTTTCAATGAACGAACCACATTCAATTGCGCATTCAGTTCTGCCAGCAATTTAATCCCTGCCGCACGTTTCTCAACTAACTGTTCTTTCTCTTTCTGCAAGGTGAGAAGTTCTTCTTCCGGCAACAACTCAATCACACTCATCTTACTTTGAATCATCGTCACCTCTTCTTGTGCAGCCTTATTCCGGGCAAAAATCTCCTGAGAGATGCGGGAATAAACTCCTGTTCCCGTCAATTTCTCCAGTAGTTCCGCTTTCGACGCCCCCCTGGATTTCAAAAAAGTTGCAAAGTCGTTTTGTGCCAGCAATACGGTACGGGTAAATTGCTCATACGTCAAACCGACCAACTCTACCAACTGTGCCAGCAATTCTTTCTTCGTTCCCTGAAATTCTTTTTCCGTATCCAAATCTTTCACCTCCAACACTTGGGGCTGCAAAGAACCACTCGCCTTATTCCTTGTCCGTCTGACCGACCACCGGGAACGATATCGATGTCCGTCCACTCCTTGAAAATCGACTTCCGCATATCCGTCACTCGTCCCCCGACGAAGCAGATTTCTCACATCCGACTGATTGATCTGGTTATCTCCCACATCTGCCAGATTGATACTCTCCACCGAAGCCGCAAAACGAGGAGCCTTGTCATATAATGCCAGACACAGAGCATCCAACAAAGTCGACTTTCCCGCTCCTGTAGCACCGGAAATTGCAAATATACCAGCCGAAGATAACGGTTCCATCGTAAAATCTATTTCAACACTGCCTTCTATCGAAGTCAGATTCTTCAATCTTATTGCTATAATTTTCATTCTCCCTCCTCCTCTTCTTTACGAGTTGCGGAAATATATGCTTCCTGGAATAAATCAGTCAGGTCGGCAGGCATTTCCGCCTGATAAACCTTTTCGAATGCAGATTGCGCAATCTGCAACGGAGACATTTCCTGCAATCCCTTTTTCCAGCCATCAACCTCCTTTTCCACTCTTTCTTCCTGACGATAAGCAGAAACGATACGTGCCAGACGATATTTCTTACCAGCCAATGCCTCTTCTATTTCCTGACGAAGCATAGGTTCCGGTTCTTCAAGCAAAACCTTGACTTCCAGATAAGGAGCTTCTCCATCCACCTCCGGTAAATCTCTTAATATTTCTATTATTTTTTCCGGTGAAGCAGCCTCTCCACCCGGCACACTGATAAGAGGTATGGATTGTGGACACTCTATCCTTCTGATATCAACCGCACAGCCTTCATCTAAAATCACCATCACCACTCCATGATGATAATGCTTCTCGGCAAAAGACATAGGAATCGGACTTCCGGCATATCTTACATTCTCCCTGCCGGATACCCGCTGTGCTTTATGGATATGTCCTAAAGCCGTATACGCTATCTTTTCCGAAAAAGTATCGGGTGATACACATTCCAAACCACCAATCACTGTCCGTTCGCTATAATCCTTCTCGGCAATCTCTGATCCGGTAGCCTGTAAATGACCGACAGCGAGAATAGCCTGATTCGTTTTCCGGCGTGCCCACAACCTTTGTAAAAGTCGCGCGTAAAGTTCGCGAACTCCTTCCATATATGGGTTCCCTTCTGTCTCCACTACCGGATAATCTCCCTGCCGCAAAAAAGGAACAGCCATACAAAGTACTTCTGCTTCCCCTTCGCGATTCTTCAATTCTATTGTCAAATGATCATAGTCAATCTCTCCGCCCTCCAATTTGCGCACTACCCCTCTGACTTCCGTCCGCATCGCCTGCAACAAAGGCAGAGGAGCTTCCAAACGCGCCGCAGAATCATGATTACCGGCAACAATCACAATTTGCAGTTTCGGATTCTCCGCAGTCACCCGATAAATAAACTCATAATATATGCGCTGAGACGCAGCAGAAGGATTGGAAACATCAAACACGTCTCCGGCTATAACCAATGCATCAATCTCGTTTTGTCGGATTTCTTCGGCCAGCCAATCAAGAAAAGCCTTATGTTCTTCCGCGCGGTCGTAACCAAAAAATGTCTGTCCTAAATGCCAATCGGCAGTATGTAGTATACGTATCATATCATTATCTGTCTATAACAGAAGACAAAAATAACATAATCGCAAAGATTATGTTGTATCCTACTGCTTTTTTTACCAATAATCATGTATCTTTGCATATATATAAAAATAAACTCCCCATGAAGATACTATATTATATTTATCAAATTTGTATTGCTTTACCTATCCTATTGGTATTGACTATTCTTACAGCGATTGTCACCATTGTAGGCTCTTTACTAGGAGGAGCTCATTTCTGGGGATACTATCCGGGCAAAATATGGTCACAACTCATCTGTCTTTTTCTGTTGATTCCTGTAAAGATTCACGGTCGTGAAAAATTACACGGGAAGACCTCTTATATCTTTGTGCCGAATCATCAGGGATCCTTCGATATTTTTCTTATTTATGGATTCATCGGAAGAAATTTCAAGTGGATGATGAAAAAAAGCCTGCGTAAGATACCATTTGTAGGAAAAGCATGTGAAAGTGCAGGACACATTTTTGTAGACCGGTCCGGTCCCAAAAAAGTACTGGAGACCATTCGGCAAGCAAAAGATTCGCTGAAAGACGGGGTATCCTTAGTCGTTTTTCCCGAAGGAGCACGTACTTTCACCGGACACATGGGATATTTCAAAAAAGGGGCGTTTCAATTGGCAGATGACTTGCAACTGGCAGTTGTTCCCGTTACAATCGACGGTTCTTTTGAAATCCTGCCACGTACAGGCAAATGGATACATCGCCATCGCATGATTCTGACCATTCATGACCCTATTCCTCCTAAAGGAAAAGGTATGGAAAACATAAAAGCTACTATGGCAGAGGCTTATGCTGCTGTTGAGAGTGCACTTCCTGAAAAGCATAAAGGAATGATCACAAACGAAGACCAGGATCGGTAAGAAACGAAATGCGGGGATACTCACGCACCCCCGCATACCTAACCAGTCTTTATGCATTAATCTATTAAATCAAAAAGTCTATATATTATGTAGAAATCTTATTGTCTGGTTAGACATCATTTGCAATTCCTGGAATGTCAAAGCAAATCCTCTCCTTATTTCCTCTTCTAATCGTTCTAAAGAGAAGTACTCTGCTTTTATTCCATTGATTTTGCCTCTAAAATAATTATTGTATTGTTCATGCAATGTATCTGGAGTAACTAAACCTCCAAAACCATATTCCCCCACTACAATAACCGGTTTTCGTTGTAATACCCCTTCATAGGCCATACCCCTTGCGCCAATGATAAGCCCAGCCTCATTTACAGCTTCACTTATCTCCTCGTCAGAAAAGATATATCTCACCTGATACTCTTGTATTGTATCTAATAGAATACTTACTCTCAATTTTGCACGGGGACAATCAATCCCCACTGCAATAGAAGAATTATATTCTATAGATTGCTGTTTGTCACCTTCCCAAGTGCCAATAGCAACTGTATGATGACTATTCATTATATAAAAGTTAAGGTCTAGTTCCTTATTTATTCTATTACTAGTTCTCCGTATACGTATCCGCCTCCGGCTACTTTAAATTCTAGTTTATAAACGCCCGGAGCCCATCCTTCTATAGAGAAAGATGTTGTTTGTCCAGGAGCCGTTACCTGACAGACTTCCTGTACTTGTCCATCTACTAGTATTTTCACTTCGCCCAAAGGAGCTGTGAAAATGATTTCTACAATATTATCATCTGTAGAAACAGACGCATTAATAGGTATTACAGGAATAGAACGATGGGTAGTAGTTGGGACTTCTCCCTTTAACACAACAGGCAATTTTCTCTCTACCCGATCCGTACTCTCAATAGCAATCATATTTCCTGCAATAAATAATGCAGCTAAAAAAGATAAAATAAAACGTACTTTCATAACTATATTGCTTTTTTGTTTCGCCAAAAGTACGGTATGTATTCGAAAAAACAAAAAAATCAACCCGGACAAATTACGAGAGAAAACAATCAAATAACCACCTATTAATCAAAACATTAAGAAAATATCATTTAACATTTACCCGGACAATCCATTTTTTATTTCTCAGAATTCTTTCAAAAAAGTGTCTAAATCATCTTGTGGAGAAACACCTAATCGACCTTTTAACCGACCTTTTGCCCTAGTTACAGAATCAGAAGTAGTATGAAAAATGCAACTCAACTCTTCATGAGTCAAACCGAATTTAAGAAAGCAGCAAATCTCAAGATCATGTTTTGTTAAAGTTGGAGCTCTTTCCAACAGCCTAGTAACATAATTCCAATACATCAGATCAAATAGACTGAATAGTTTTTGCCTCTCTTCATTTGATAGTTTACCTCTTAATGTACCTTCTTTTATAGCTAATAAAAGCCGAAAAGCATGGATAAATGAGCTAGAAGATGTTCCAACATTTAATTCACCTCCCAATTCTTTCAAATGTTCCGACAATGTTTTATTCTGCATTGTCAATAGTATAATCTTCCCATTAAGTTCTCCTACTTTTGTACGGTTTTCTTCTAACATCAAATTCTCCTTTAATACTTGATCTTTTGATATTTGAATATCTTCAATTTCCTGTTGATATCGTTCTATCTCTTCTTCATTCTCTCGAATCTGCGATTCAATCTCAGCTATTTTCTTTTTATTATTCCGGTTTTTATAATAATAATAGCACATACAAGCAACAACAATCAAGAAAGCAATCATTCCCCATAACATAAAATTCGTATATCGTACCTTCATATGTAAATTGTCATTCTGTAGTTTTTCATTTTCATATTTCTTCTGTAGACTTGCTATTAATTCTCGAGAATTAAGTTCTTCCATAGCATTAGTTATGGAATCGGCTAATTCATGGTAGACTATTGCCTCCTCAAAATTATCAATATCTTTTTCTAGAAAATACAAACAATCAAATGCACTAATTTGCGTATATGCCTTAGAAGATTTAGCACTCATCTTTAAATATTTTCTAGCATTTTCGGTCTGTCCCATTTGCATATACAAATATCCCAAAGACAAGCATTCCATATATTTTTTCTCTTCATCAGTTTCTTTTTCATAAGCAGCTAAAAAATAACGTTCTGCTTCCGATAATTCTTGCATAGAACGATATAAAATACCCAATTCATGCAAAATTGAAATTTCAGACAAATTCTTTTTTACGGCTATTTCCAAAGCATTATTGTAATAATAAGAACAGCTATCCCATTGAGATTTAAACAAATAAACTCTAGCAATATTTTGACTAACACTAATAATCCCAAGAGAATCCTTCAGCCGTATATGGGTATCCAATGCTTCTCGAAAATTGGATAAAGCATCATCAAATAGCTCCTGCCTTCGGTTAATCATGCCTATTTCTTCAAGAATCAATGCCAACATTTTATGATCCTTAGTTCTCTCATAAACATCTTTTGCCGCAAGAAAAGATTTCAAGGCTTCTTCCTCCTTATCCAATTCAAGCATAACTCTTCCATGATAAAATAGAGCCTTTGCATACATTATTGGGGAGGTCTGAGTTATTGTATAGTAATTCAGAGCTAATGCAATCAACGAATCCGAGCTAAACTTCATATAGTTCTTATCCATTGCCTGCGTCATCAGAAGAGCATAAGTCGCTTGTGACTCACCCCACAATTTTTCAGGATCATGAATACCTTTTAATAGGTTTAGAGCACTATCCGGACATAGATCCATACACTTTTCCACTTTTGAAAAAGTCATGTTGAGAGCGTCCGTATCTCTATGACAGGAAACTGCCAAAAAAGATAAAATAAAGAAAAAAGCAATACGAATAGAAAAGGACGTTTTCATCTTATCTTGAGTTTTATGCAAAAATACGCAAAAAACTCAAGATTTATTTCTTCGAACCTACATTTTGTTGCATCCGTTGATGCTCTTCTATCAATTGCATGTTCTCTTTGGCCTTCGTCAAGAACTCTCGCACCATCTTATTACTCTTAAAAGAATAGGGAGCATCCTTTATTATATCATCTATTTGTGGAGTCATAATAGGATATGGCAAAGAGCTGCAAAGCATTATAAATACATTAGGTCCTAATACATTTTCATAATTATCCGAGATGAAAGTCTTGACATATTGATTCATCGCTTTCATCAGTGAATCTCCTTCTGCAAGTAACTGTTCATGAACTTCTTCCAAATCAGCACCATCCATCACCATACGGGTTTCTTTTCTTTCCAGTTCACCGATGCTTTCTTCCATTGCATTCTTCTTTGCAATAAAGTCATACAATGCTGTGTTCAAAGGAGTTCCAACCGCTTTAAGGTCGGTATTGCTAATGGTAATAACGATCTTGCCACTTTCCAACACAACCGGCATGACACTTTCGTCATCCATATAAAGTGTTGTCATTTGTACAGAATCAATTTTCCCTTTCATTGAAAATGATCCATGCACTACTTCAGCCGAGTCCAGTTTTGTCCATTCTCCATCCCTCAAAGTCTTCAGATATAACATTTTTCCATCCAGACCATTTACTGAAGATGTTCCTTCTATCTTATACTTATGAGTACACGAAGCTAGAAAGGGAAGCAAAAGCACAAAAGGCAAAATCTTATTCACGTTCATTGTTTCATTAAATTCTGGGTACAAAGGTACAACTGATTCGGACTTAAAAGAAACATTTTATCAATATTTAAAACTTGTAAGACTCTTTTCTTTAATAATCCTTATAAACAGAGGTGGGAGATCATTTTTTTCATTTAGTTTATCTAAATTTGCAGTCATGAAAGCAACAACTTATGCACCTTTTGCCAAACCGCTTTATGTCATGGTAAAGCCCGTGGGAGCCGTATGCAACCTCGCATGCGAATACTGCTATTATTTGGAAAAGGCGAATCTATACAAAGAAAACCCGAAACATGTAATGAGCGATGAGCTACTGGAAAAGTTTATCGACGAGTATATCAACTCTCAAACCATGCCTCAAGTGCTTTTTACCTGGCACGGTGGAGAAACGCTGATGCGTCCGCTTTCTTTTTATAAAAAGGCGATGGAGCTGCAAAAGAAATACGCCCGCGGACGTACGATTGACAATTGTATCCAGACGAATGGAACCTTGCTTACAGACGAATGGTGCGAGTTCTTCCGTGAAAACAACTGGCTGGTAGGGGTTTCCATTGATGGCCCGCAAGAGTTTCATGACGAATATCGCAAAAATAAGATGGGCAAACCTTCTTTCGTCAAAGTGATGCAAGGGATCAATCTCCTGAAAAAACATGGAGTAGAATGGAACGCTATGGCTGTTGTGAACGATTTCAATGCCGAATATCCATTAGACTTTTATAATTTCTTCAAAGAAATAGATTGCCATTATATTCAGTTCGCTCCGATTGTTGAACGCATTGTTTCACATCAGGACGGTCGTCATCTTGCCTCTCTGGCAGAAGGTAAAGAAGGGGCATTGGCTGATTTTTCCGTAAGTCCGGAACAATGGGGTAACTTTCTCTGTACAATTTTTGATGAATGGGTAAAAGAAGATGTGGGCAAATTCTTCATACAGATATTCGATTCCACATTGGCTAACTGGATGGGCGAGCAACCGGGCATATGTACAATGGCGAAGCATTGCGGACATGCCGGCGTTATGGAATTCAACGGAGACGTATACTCTTGTGACCACTTCGTATTCCCGGAATATAAATTGGGAAATATCTATAGCCAAACTTTGGTGGAAATGATGCATAGTGAACGACAGCATAACTTCGGAACAATGAAATACCAATCACTCCCAACCCAATGCAAGGAGTGCGACTTTCTATTTGCCTGCAACGGAGAATGTCCAAAGAACCGCTTCAGTCGGACAGCGGACGGCGAACCCGGTCTGAACTATCTGTGCAAAGGATATTACCAATACTTTCAGCATGTAGCTCCCTATATGGATTTCATGAAAAAAGAATTAATGAATCAACAGGCTCCTGCCAACATCATGAAAGCACTAAAAGACGGAAGTTTAAAAATAGAATATTAACATCATAATTTATAATTGTTATCATAAAGTAATGAACAGACTAAGACTTTATTTATTAGCGCTGACAGCGCTGCTGGTATGTACCGTAAAAGCGGACGAAGGTATGTGGTTATTGCAACTAATGCAACAGCAACATTCCATAGATATGATGAAGAAACAAGGATTAAAACTGGAAGCCCAAGATTTATATAATCCCAATGGTGTCTCTTTGAAAGATGCAGTCGGTATATTCGGAGGAGGATGTACAGGAGAAATCATTTCACCGGAAGGCTTGATCCTGACTAACCATCACTGCGGTTATTCTTCTATCCAGCAACACAGTAGTGTAGAACACGATTATCTGACAGATGGCTTTTGGGCTACATCCAGAGATCAGGAACTTCCTACTCCGGGACTAAAGTTCACCTTCATCGAACGTATTGAAGATATAACAGATATTGTGAATGCTAAAATCGCCGCCAAAGAGATTACAGAATCCCAGTCATTCACCGGTGCTTTCCTTGAAGGACTGGCTAAAGAACTCTATGAAAAAAGTGACCTGAAAGATAAGAAAGGAATTGTACCGCAAGCCCTTCCTTTCTACGCAGGAAACAAATTCTACCTGTTCTACAAGAAAATATATCCGGATGTACGTATGGTTGCCGCTCCTCCTTCTTCAGTAGGTAAATTCGGTGGCGAAACAGACAACTGGATGTGGCCCCGTCATACCGGTGACTTCTCCATGTTCCGTATCTATGCAGATGCCAACGGAGAGCCGGCTGAATACAGCGCAAGCAATACTCCGCTGAAAACGAAGAAACATCTGTCAATCTCCATCAAAGGTTTAAAAGAAGGAGACTATGCAATGATCATGGGATTCCCCGGAAGAACCAGCCGTTATCTGACTGTGTCAGAAGTAAAAGAACGCATGGAGTCAACCAATGAACCGCGTATCCGCATTCGTGGTGCACGCCTGGCTGTTTTGAAAGAAGTGATGAACGCCAGCGATAAAATCCGTATTCAGTATGCAAACAAATATGCAGGCTCCAGTAACTACTGGAAAAACTCGATCGGAATGAACAAAGCGATCATTGACAATGACGTATTGGGCACTAAAGCAGAACAGGAAGCTAAATTTGCTGAATATGCAAAGGCACAAAACAATACCGAATATGCCAATGTTGTGAAAAAGATCGATGATCTGGTAGCACAAACAGCTCCTCTCAATTATCAACTGACTTGCCTGACTGAAGTTTTCTTCGGAGCTATCGAATTTGGTAACTCAATGTTAACTAAAACACGGGAAGCTTTGGTTGATAAAAACGACTCTCTGATCAAAGTTCGTCTGGAAGGTCTGAAAGAAAACTTCAAAAGCATCCATAACAAAGACTATGATCATGAAGTAGACCGCAAAGTAGCTAAAGCACTGCTTCCTCTCTATGCAGAAATGATTCCGGCAAACCAACGCCCTGCTATCTATAAAGTGATCGAGCAAAAATATAAAGGAGATTACAACAAGTTCGTAGACGATATGTACGATAAGTCTATTTTTGCCAATCAGGCTAACTTTGATAAATTCCTCAAAAAGCCGACAGTAAAAGCTATTGATGAGGATCTGGCTTTGCAATATGCCCAATCCAAATACGATCAATACGGCAATCTCCTTGATCAGCTAAAAGAGCTGGACAAAGAACTTGCTCTGCTCCACAAAACTTACATCCGCGGTTTAGGTGAAATGAAATTACCTGTTCCTTCATATCCGGACGCAAACTTCACCATTCGTCTGACCTATGGTAACGTAAAACCATATGATCCGAAAGATGGCGTACACTATAACTATTACACAACAACAAAAGGTATTCTTGAAAAAGAAAATCCGGAAGATCGCGAATTTGTGGTACCGGCCAAGTTGAAAGAACTTATAGAAAAGAAAGACTACGGTCGTTATGCATTACCTAACGGTGATATGCCTGTCTGCTTCCTGTCAACCAATGACATTACCGGTGGTAACTCCGGCAGTCCGGTATTGAACGAAAACGGAGAATTGATTGGCTGTGCATTCGATGGCAACTGGGAATCTCTGAGTGGTGATATTAACTTTGATAACAACCTGCAACGCTGTATCAATCTTGATATCCGCTACGTCCTGTTTATCCTTGAGAAATTAGGTAACTGCGGCCACCTGATTAATGAAATGACTATCGTAGAATAAATGAGAAAACAAATTATATTTGCTATTTTTTCACTGGCAACTCTTAGCATCCACGCCGATGAAGGTATGTGGATGCTAACTGACCTGAAAGCACAAAATGCAGTTGCCATGCGGGAACTCGGTCTGGAGATTCCTGTTGAAGAGGTATATAATGCCAATGGCATCTCTCTGAAAGATGCTGTTGTACACTTCGGTGGCGGATGTACCGGAGAAGTTATTTCTTCTGAAGGACTGGTACTCACCAATCATCATTGTGGTTACGGAGCTATCCAACAACATAGTAATGTAGAGCATGATTACCTGACAGAAGGATTTTGGGCCATGAACCGTGATGCAGAACTTCCCACACCGGGATTGACCGTCACTTTTATCGACCGTATCCTTGATGTAACCAGTTACGTAACCGATCAGTTGAAGAAAGATGAAGATCCGAACGGTACTAATTATTTGTCGCCAAGTTACCTGAGCAAAGTGGCAGAACGCTTCGCTAAAGATGAAAATATAGAAGTCACCCCTGCAACCAAACTTGAACTTAAAGCTTTTTACGGAGGAAATAAATATTATATGTTTGTAAAGACCGTATACAGCGATATTCGCATGGTAGGTGCTCCCCCCTCTTCTATTGGTAAATTCGGAGCCGACACAGACAACTGGATGTGGCCCCGCCATACCGGAGATTTTTCCCTCTTCCGCATCTATGCTGATAAAAACGGCAAACCTGCCGCATATTCTAGAGACAATGTTCCTTTGCAGGTCAAAAAACATTTGAAAATCAGCATTGCCGGAGTACAGGAAGGTGACTTCACCTTTGTTATGGGATTCCCGGGACGTAACTGGCGATATATGATTTCCGACGAAGTGGAAGAGCGTATGCAGACTACCAACTTTATGCGTCAACATGTACGCGGGGCACGTCAGAAAGTTCTGATGGAGCAGATGCTGAAAGATCCTGCCGTACGAATCCATTATGCAAGTAAGTATGCATCTTCAGCCAATTACTGGAAAAATGCAATTGGTATGAACGAAGGATTAGTACGTCTCAAAGTACTGGATACCAAACGTAAGCAACAAGAAGAACTCTTGGCCCGTGGCCGCGAAAAAGGTGATGATTCTTATCAGAAGGCATTTGATGAAATACGTTCTATCGTTGCTCATCGACGGGATGCGCTCTATCACCAACAAGCCCTTAACGAAGCACTTGTCACAGCACTTGACTTTATGCGCCTCCCTTCTACGACTGAAATGGTCACTGCCCTTAAGTCAAAAGACAAAGAACAAATAAAAACAGCTACCGAAAACCTGAAACAAGCCGGTGAAAAATACTTTGCCTCTGTTCCCTTCCCGGAAGTAGAGCGAATGGTTGCCAAAACCATGCTGCAAACTTATGCCAATTACATTCCGGAGGAACAACGAATCAATATTTTCGAGATCATAAACTCACGTTTCAAAGGAAATATAGATTCATTTGTAGATGCTTGTTTTGAATATTCGATTTTTGGTAATCCCAAGAACTTTGAAAAGTTTATCAAAAAGCCAAGCTTATATAAAATAGGTCATGACTGGATGGTGCTTTTCAAATACTCCATCACAGATGGAATATTGAAAACTGCCATTGCCATGAAAGAGGCCAATCAGAACTACGACGCTGCTCATAAGGTATGGGTAAAAGGAATGATGGACATGAGACAAGAAAAAGGAATGCCTATCTATCCGGACGCCAATTCAACCTTACGACTGACTTACGGACAGGTACTTTCTTACGAACCTGCCGACGGAGTAGTTTATGACGCTCATACTACACTCAAAGGAGTTATGGAGAAGGAAGATCCAGGAAACTGGGAATTTGTAGTTCCGCAGAAGTTGAAGGAACTATATAAAGCCAGAGACTATGGACGCTATGGTAAAAACGGTGAAATGCCTGTCTGCTTTATTGTTAATACTGATAATACAGGAGGAAACTCCGGCAGTCCGGTATTCAATAGCAAAGGACAACTAGTGGGCACAGCTTTCGATCGCAACTATGAAGGTCTGACCGGAGACATCGCTTTCCGCCCCTCCTCACAACGTGCCGCCTGTGTAGATATCCGCTATACCTTATTTATTATCGATAAATATGCAGGAGCCTCCCATATTATTGATGAACTGAGTATTGAATAAATGGATAATGAAAAATGGATAATGGAAAATCTCTATGCAGAATGGCATCATCAATTCTCCATTATCCATTTTCCATTATCCATTAAATAAACTCTTCTATCATATACATCTCATCTATCATTTCATTCATTGTTTCCTGCAAATTCAGCACAGCTTCTTCAGGAGACTCTCCGTAAGCATTACATTGCATATTCACAGTCAACCAGGCATAATATCCGCCGTCTGACGCCCGCTCAAGTACATAATCTGTTTTATTCAGTTTCATATCGGTAAATAATTAGTAAATGTTGGTATTGAAGTAATTGCTGATTGTGATGCAGCCAGTTTTTCCAGTTCCAGAATAATACGTCGTTCACCGCTACGTACCCAACGAACGAAAGTACGATTAGGAGAATACGTTCCGGCAAAACGGAGTAAAGGCTTTAAATCAAAAGAATCACTGATAATCCCGGCTCCTGCCCTCATTGCATCATGAGCATTACAATCCTGCTCAATATGTGCCGGAACCATCAATACAGGTTTTCCAAGATACATTGCTTCACAGATAGATTCGAACCCGGCAGTGGTAGCATAAGCGCGACAACCGGCCATCCCATTAAGAAACTTCACATCATCTATCTGATAGAAACTTAGTGTTTCGTCAATCCGGGTCACCTCCTCTGCATCTGCTTTGTCCCAGAAAAACCTCAAAGGAACTTCCGGATATATCGTATGAAATTCCTCCACACTATCTGCAAAACCGGAATTTACCATATAACCATGAATATAATTTCCTTCTTCCGGTTGAATAGCAGTTACTTCCTGCCGAATTAAAGGAGGAACTACCACCACTTGTTGTCCCCTGCCCGGTTCCATATCATTGAAAGATAAAGCAAGTTTCTTCGAAGATCTAACAGCTGTCATCTTGGTGAAGAAACACAGCATCCGTAACTCAAAAGAGTTTTTATCCGGAAATTCAAAATTCTGATGTAAAAACAAGTATTGGTGTCCGACGCAGACATATGGAACGGAGGGACGAAAGAGTGCGTAGGTAAGTCCCGTCAGAAGCTCGTAGAAGTTGATCACTACTTCCGCCCCCGTCTCCTTAATCCGCTGATTAATATAGCACATACTGCGAAAATATTCCGGAATACACAGTAAATTGTAAGTAAAGCTTTTCTTTAGATTCACCCGTTTATTATCTGCCGCAGGCAAGAAATTAGGGCTGATAAAACGTTTGACCGGTGCCTGTATATTCCGGTTGAAAAACCCGGGCAAGATACGTGATGAACTCTCACCGACTAATACTTCCACTACTTCATGTCCATTACGCAACAACATTTCTTCAAGGGTAATAGCTTGTGTCAAGTGTCCCCTACCCTCACCTTGTACAATAAATAAAAATTTCATGAGGCTATCATTATTAGTTTATTTCTTATTTATTTGTTTTTCGTTATGCAAAGTTCCCTTTTCCAGATTACAATAAGATGACTCTACAATTACTATTTTATGAACAAAAACAGCTTTTTCCCGTTATATTAGTAAAATAGAAATTATATTTGCAGTCTTCAAAGACTGATATTTAAATTTAAGAAAGGAAAGATTATGGAAAAGTTTGAAGATTTAATACAGTCACCGGTACCCGTTTTAGTTGATTTCTTTGCAGAATGGTGTGGACCATGCAAAGCGATGAAACCGGTTTTAGAAGAATTGAAAACAATGGTAGGAGATAAAGCCCGTATTGTGAAGATAGATGTTGACCAACATGAAGATTTGGCTACTAAATATCGCATACAGGCAGTGCCGACTTTTATTTTATTCAAAAATGGAGAAGCCGTATGGAGACATTCCGGAGTTATCCATAGCAGTGAATTAAAAGGAATCATCGAACAAAATTACGCATAAAAAGAAAATAGCGAATGAAGAAAGTATTAGCAATGGTAGCATTTGTCATGTTGAGCGTTATCGTATACGCTTTCAATGACAAACCGGATACCAATCAAGGTAAAAAAGAGGTAACAGGTAACGGTGAAGTCGTCGTAATGGACAAAGAAATGTTTCTGAAAGACGTCTTCGATTATGAGAAATCAAAAGAGTGGAAATACAAAGGTGACAAACCCGCCATCATCGACTTATATGCAGACTGGTGCGGGCCTTGCCGCCAGACAGCTCCAATCATGAAAGAATTGGCAAAGGAATATGCAGGGAAAATAACAATCTACAAAGTTAATGTAGACAAGCAGAAAGAACTTGCTGCCTTGTTCAACGCAACAAGCATTCCATTGTTCGTATTTATTTCTATGAAAGGAGACCCGCAGCTTTTCCGTGGAGCGGCTGACAAAGCAACCTACAAGAAAGCTATTGACGAATTTCTACTGAAATAAAGAGTCCCAATTATAGTGACACTATCCAATGTGGATAGTGTCACTATTTTTATATACAGAATAAAGATCATTTAAAGTATCCCACGGGATGATTCATCATAGGAATCTGACTGTCTTTCAGTTTCAGGACTTTCTTCAACTGAGCAGCATCCATCGAAGCACGTGGCACTGTAGCCAGTTTAGCCGCAGAACAGAAAACAGAAATATTCTGAGAAACAATACCGGCATCCATGGCTCCCATTAATTGATTCTGTGTTTTCTGAGCATCACCAAAACGGGAAATATCACTGATTAACACCAAAGATACCGGAGCCGTTTTTACAAAAGCCTGACCACCCGCTACCGCTCCACGGTAATCTCCCTCAGCAATCAGATTTAACTGATGATTCTTTGCGTCATACAAGTAACTTCCTTCCGGCAATATCACATATACGTCTACATCCTGCTTATTCAAAGCGGAAGGAGCCGTTCGTTTTCCAGCATCCGAACGATTGATTCCGTTGGCCGCCCATAATAAGTCCGATAAATCAGCAAGAGTTAACGCTTTCGAAGCATACTCGCGCGTAGACTGACGTTCAGACAATGCCTTCATCACCGTACCAGTACGATTTAAATTAGGTTTTGGTAACTTAACAACCTTATCAGCAGCAAAAGCAGCCACTGAAAGCATTAAACAAATGAACAATAGTTGTACCTTTCTCATAATTGTGGTATTTATAAAGTTGATAGGCAAATATAAACAAAAAAGGTCTGCATTCACTATAGAACACAGACCTTTTAAAAGTTATTTATAAGGCTTTATTATTTCTTATCTCCGAAATAACGGTTGTAAAGTCCTTCAAAACCTTTACCATGACGAGCTTCGTCCTTGCACATTTCGTGTACAGTATCGTGAATAGCGTCCAAATTCAAAGCTTTAGCACGGGTAGCGATACGTTTTTTGTCTTCGCATGCACCTTGTTCAGCATCTTTACGCTTTTGCAGGTTAGTTTTTGTATCCCAAACACAGTCACCCAGCAATTCTGCAAATTTAGAAGCATGTTCAGCTTCTTCCCAAGCATAGCGTTTGAAAGCTTCAGCTACTTCAGGATAACCTTCACGGTCAGCCTGACGGCTCATAGCCAAATACATACCTACTTCAGTACATTCACCCATAAAGTGATTATTCAGATCCTTGATCATTTCTTCGTCACAACCTTTTGCAACACCGATAACGTGTTCGTCAGCAAAAGACAATGCACCACCTTCTACTTCAACAACTTCTACGAATTTGCTGGCAGGAGCTTTACACAAAGGACATTTCTCAGGAGCTGCGTCACCTTCATAAACGTAACCGCATACAGTACATCTAAATTTTTTCATTTTCTTCTCAATTTTAAATTAATTAGTCAATACGTGTTTCTTTATCTTTACTTAAGCAATTCTTGCAAATACCTTTATAATAATAATGAACTTCCGATACTTGATGACCATCCATATCTATATTCTCCACTTTTTTTATAGCTTCCGGACATTTCAGATCATAAATATGTCCACAACGCCTGCATAAAAAATGAGAGTGTACAGAAGTGTCAGCATCAAAGTTCGTATTCTTCTCATCAATCGTAAGCATCAAAGCCGCTCCTTGCTCCGAAAACAATTTCAGAGTATTATAAACCGTAGTCTTTGAAAGTGTCGGCATTGAAGGAGACAATGCAGTATAGATATCATCAGCCGATGGATGAATCGGATTGTCCATCAGATATTCCATGATAGCGATACGCTGCATGGATGGCTTGATGTTATGTTCTAATAATCGTTCATATGGTTTCATTATCTCTTCCTTCTTTTCAAAGTTGTATTCATTACAATTATAAATCTAATGCAAAGATAACGAGTTATTTGGAATTATCAAATAAATCACATAAAAAAAGTTTGAATATTCGGTTTTAATCTTATATCCAAACTTTTCATATAAATTGAAACTATCTAATTTTCATCTATTTGTACTTCTTTCCTAACAGCGGAAGGAACTTCATTACATCGAATGTATTTGGATATGTCTTCTACGTCACCCTTCACAGTCCAAATCATAGAACCCGAAGGCAAAAGTTCCGTAACAATATATGAATTGTTCCAACGTCCTCCCAAACTATAATCGTATTTCCCGTTGATAATATATCCCAGATAATCATCTTTTTCTATATCAAATGATCCTGTTAGATATCGGGCATACATACTGTCGAACTTTTGATACATCTTAAAAGTTTTGTCTTTGCGGGCAAAAGTGATATAACAATAAGTTCCCTCCGTTAGCGGCTGTCCGTTCCACTCTGCCAATTGCCATGTACCATTTAAATTAACAGGTGTTACCTCTAAAGATTTCTCTTTCGCCTCTTCCTCATCTTCACAAGCTATAAAGCTAAACAGCAATATAGACAATGTCATTATTCTGAAAAGAATTCTCATACTATAGTTTTTTATACATTATTTAAAGTCAAAATTATTATTGAATACGGTTGATAATCACATTAACCAACCGATCGGATAATGATGCATCTAGACCTTCTATAATAAAGGTAAACTGCAACTTGTCTTTAGTCTTTTCAGGGAGCTTACTTCCATCCACTGTTATAACCAAGTCCCCTTCCTGTCCCGGTGGTATGACATCCGGTTCGGAGTGAAATCTAGCGTACGGCGGAAGCATCTGTGCAGAAAGTTTTAAAAACTTCTCACCAGTATTAGCACACAAGATGCGCTCCGACGGTCGAATGGAAGACGTAACTTCAGAAAAAACAACTTGCTTACGTTTTATCCGCAAAACGCCCATACCATAAGGAAGATAATCCCATTTATCAGAACAAACAACTTCCCCTGTCAATGTAAGACGTGCTACGGGATACTTCGTTGAGACAGTCGTATACACAAATGCATGAGTTTCTACTGTGCCTATACGATTCTTAGAATTATACACTAATGCTACCGTACCTTCCGCTCCTGGAGCTATAACCTCCGAAGCAAAACTGGCTGTTGTACATCCACATGAAGTGGATATCTTGGTAATCCATACATCCCTACTGCTCACATTACAATATCTAAATGTGTATGTACGGGGGGCATCGTTATCATAAAGCTTACCCATATGCATATTCAAGGAATCGAAACACAGTACCAACCCTCCTTCTTTCAACAGCAGAGGATTAACTAATGAGTCCGCCGCATAATGGAAGCCTTGCCCTTGTACAGTAGTAAGATAATTTACAGGGAATAAAGCCACCATTAAGTAAAACAGATAATATATGCGTTGTTTATTCTTCATGAGTCTGACAAAAAGTTACTACATCCATCCGGTATCATTCGCATTATTACGCACAGTAATGGTAAAGGTCTGTGTTTTTCCATCGCTAGTCTTTACAACAGCAGTTGTTATACCTGTAACCAAACCTTTCACAGTCAAACGAGTACCTTGCAATACAGCTTGAGCTTTTGACGTATCATTTACTGTACACTCATAAGTCAGTGCTTCCCCGTTTTGGAAATAACGTGCAAAATCTATTACTACATTTTTATCGACACCTACATACAAATTAGGTACCTTCATATCTGATCCGCTTCCTGCAATAGCATTTAACAGCGCGCCAGCATCAATCAATTTACCCATTTTTCCACGATAAGAAGAAAGGGGCATTTTAGTAGTCGTCCACCCCATAGAAGTATGCAGATAATTATATACTTTATCACCCTTATAATAACTATCAACTTCTCTGGCTGTCGATTTCATCAAATTAAGAAATTCCTGTGCCTTAAAATGCCTACGCTGCTGTACTGCATACGATAATCCTAACGCTGCTACACCAGATACATGCGGGCATGCCATAGAAGTCCCTTCATTATAACCATATGCAGGTTGGGCATTAACCACTAGCGTTGAAAGAATCATTCCTTGATCAATAGAAACATCTTCGTTATTTTGATTTTCACCACAGACACCATAGTAATCACTGTCACCACCGGGAGCACAGAAATCTACTTCCGTTCCATAGTTAGTAAAGGATGACGGAGTATAATCGGCTGCAAGTGAACCAACCGAAATACAACCTTCATAAGCTCCCGGATAAGAAGACATAGCTGAATATTCATTGCCAGAAGCAAAAATAGCTAATCCACCTTCAATCACTCCATTGGGAGAACCGGCATTATGAATGAAATAATCCAAAGCATCTTTTTCAAGCGGATAAAGTTCTTCCCATTCTTTGTCACTAGCCGGACCCGGTATATATAGCATAGGACTGGCGTAAGCCGAATTGTATCCCCAACTACATTGAAGTATGACAGCACCATTATCGGCAGCATACTTTATCGCTTTTGCTTCAGCTGCCATTGTTACTCCTTCATTGCCTTCAAAAACTTGGCAAGTCATAATCCGCACGCCCCGTTTAGCACCATTTCCTCCAGCAATACTGCTCACTCCTATGTGGTTATTATTAACAGCAGCGATTGTACCAGCTACATGCGTACCGTGTCCGCTATCATCAGCAGAATGCCAAGAAATAATTCCGGTATTTTTCACAAAATTATAGCCATACCTGTCTCCTTTGTATCCATTGCTATCAGCATCTTTATCGGAACCCAACTCTTCACATTCATTCACCCACATATTATTCTCCAAATCAGGATGATTCCACATGACACCTTCGTCCAACACAGCAACAATGATTTCAGGATCACCAGTGCACAGCTTCCATGCTTCCGCACAATTGACATCAGCACCTACAATAGCAGGAGCATCTTCCGTAGCAAATGTATAATTTCCCTGATTGATATACCCCCATTGATGTGACAATAACTCATCATTGAACGGAAACTTGTTATCCGCAATGGCACGAGTGTTCTTCTTATACAGAGCAGTTTCGCTTAATACTACCGGTTTCTTTTTGGAATCATAAGCTCGTTGAATAGTCGGATTGCACTGGAGCTTAGAAATTTCACCCAGTTTAGAAAGTCTCCCCATCGCTTCTTTCAGGTCTGTATCTTTATCGAAGCGCACAAGGTACCAAAGGTGCATCCCTGCCGCACGAGTCTGTTCTTCGGTACGTGTATCCAACGGAAAGACGCGTTCAAATTCATATGCCCCCAAAATAGAAAGCACCTCGTCAGTTGACGGAATACCGGACCGTGTTAAACCACCTATCGCACGTGTCTGAAATGTCCGATCAAGTATTTCGCTCATTTCCGGGACGAACTTAATTAATAATTCACCGTCAGCAGCTCCGTCTGGTATCATTGTACCGGGAATATCAGGAGTTACCGGAGATTCATCAGCCAAATCACTATCACTGCAAGCTCCTACCAACAAGGAGAACATCAATATGCATATATATATTTTTTTCATATTTTATTCTTTGAATTCATATTTGTCCCTGAATTTAGGGAAGGCTTTATAATAATACTCTAAAGTAGTCGGTTCGTTATCAAACCTTGCTTTCTTTCCTTCTGTATCTACACCTGCTTCCTGATTAAAAATTAAGACTCCAGGACTCCATTCTACCAAATGCGGATGATATAATATCCAATCAGGCAGATTTCCAGTAAAAAAGTTCAGGTTCAAAGACAACATTCTCGCTTTAGGAAGTATCTTAGGTATATCAGGACGTTCTGTTACCAAATATTGAATCGTGTCACCACCAAAGGCATTAACATCCTCTTGCGTATAACCAGTCACACCCTCTTTTCCAATCTCAAAATCAGGTAATTCACCTTCCATATAATTATAGGAGAGACGTAATTCTTCCAACGTATCCCATAATAACAATCTTCGGAGTGAATTATCCACCTTTGTATTGAAAAACAGCCCGATACCATCAGGATATTGAACCTTATTATCCGCCAGCCTAAGATCGTTGAGTGTCATTCTTCGATTAGTCCTAAGATCCAATGATTTTAGCTTCTTGAAGTTCTCTTTTGTCAGAACAGAAGGTATAGAAGCAAAATTATTACTACTAATATCCAAAGTCTCCAATTGATCACCTAATTTAACAAGATCCTCTGTTATTCCAGTCAATCCATAAGCACTAATTTTCAAATTTTTCAAATACTTCAAACTGCATACATCATTTTCCAAAATGATATTTTTAGTTGCCGTATTAGTATTACTAAAGAAATTTAGAGTCTCAACGAAAGTCAAATAGTGAACTTCCTGCGGAATTGACTCTTTGGTATCAAACATTGTGAAGGAAACAGAACGTATACGTCCAATAGCACGTTTATCGGGAATCCCTTTATCTCCCTCTTCCCACAACACGACATCTGGCCAGTTTCTCATATTTTCACTTGGATCCCAATTGTTACTAGCCTCCATACGTTCTTTGATAGTAAGCAATGTCAACGAATCACCCGAACGGTTATCCTCAATCTTTGGAGCAGCTTTTTGGGTAACGGCAAGCACTGCCGGATGCTCCAATTCATCTTCCGGCCTCTGAGGTATGAAATTTATTTTCGCTACACGAACATCAAAGTCCGGATTCATAGTCCAGTCAATATGGATTTTAGTGGTACGCGGACGAGAGCCTCTATCCAAATCAACAAAAGTCTTATTAGGTAAAATAATCCAATCCTTGTTTTCCGGATCGGTATATTCCACTTCCATTTTAAAAGCCACGTTTGTCGTCACAGTAGCTTCAAAATGACGCTCTTCATATTTGGCGGAAGACTCTATTTCAATATCCGGTTTTTCAATATAGATCATTTTACCATATCCAGTCTGATGCACTGTCATGACGCACGGAGCTTGTCCACGGGGAGTAAACCGAACTTCTGCCGTACGAATTCCATTGATTAAAGTAGAATCGATGACAACCGTACACTCGGTTACGCCGCTACCATTGGCAGGAGAGATATTGACCCATGGTTCTGTGGAACTTGCCGCCCATTCACCGCCCGAAGAAACATTCACTACATCTGTGCCGCCGTCGGCACCTATCATTATATCTTCCTTATCTATTGCGAAACCAGCAATACCACTATCGTCATCATCTTTACAGGATGCCACGGCAACCATGTAAATGAGTAAACCTAATGTTATTCTTATTAAATATTTCATTGATATCTTTCTTCTATTTGTTTATTTATCCAAATCCAACGCATCGCAACCACGAATATCCTGCGTCTTATCATAAATCAATTGATACTGTCCAGCTTGGATATACGGGCACACAGTGCTTATATCAATTGAAATATTCGGGTTATCCTTAATTTCGAACAACGAAATAGCAGGTGAGATCACATCTTCTATTTTGCGTAAATCATTTGAACCTATATAGAAAGCCTTTAAACTTGGGTTTTTGTAAAGCCCTGTTGGCCATTCACGCAATATTCTGTTTCCATCAGCGTCGCGTTGATTACTTATACCGAATACAACCAGGTAATTTATTGATAGCGGTTGAGTGGGGAATTTAGAAAAACAATTATAACTGAGATCCAATCCATACAAAACAGGCATATTGACCACATAAAAATCATCTGTCAGTGCTGACAGTTTATTATGAGTCAGGTCCAGACTGGTAAGAAACCTCTGTGCCGTTTTTCCTGATAATGCTCCCTTCGGAATAGTTTTCATTCCATTTCCTGCAAGAATCAATGTCTGTATAGGGGATTCTGTCTTAAATAAGAGAGTAGGAAACGTCTCTAAACGATTGTTACCTAAATTCACAGAACCGGAATTAATGCCTCGATGCTCATCGCCATCCTGAAATCCGTCAATCTGATTATATGAGAAATCAATATCACCCGTAACATAATCAGATTTTGCATTGAAAATATTCGGAACTTTGGTTAACAGATTGTATGTGCAACTAAAAGTTTCCAAATCATTCCAACCGAAGAAATAATTGATTTTAGAGCTTTCATCTACGATATACGGAATATCCTCAATCTGGTTATTATCCAAATAAAATTTTACTAATTGAATTTCCTTGCCAAAAGGATGTAACGTATGGATTTTATTATGAGTACAATCCAACAACCCTAATTTGATCATCTTTCTTAGATATTCATGTTCAGGAAACTCCTCCAGATTGTTGAATCCCATATATAAAAGCTGGATTTTATCCGCAGATTTTCCGTCAATGATTGCTTCCCAATCCGATTTAAGTTGAGGTCCGGAAATACCTTGGTTACAAGCAATATTAAGCGAAACCACTTCGGGCAAATTACCCAGCATATCTGTCGGCAAGCTAGTCAGTTTGGGGCAGTTATAAATTTCAATATCGGTCAGTGCAGTCATATCCTCCCATTTCCATTCATTTTGTTCCTCATAATAAGGAGAATCTTCCTTCACATCTACAAAGAAATGTTCACTTTGAATGGGACAATTCCCTACGAAAAGCTCTTCCAGTTTTGTCAATCTCATCACAGCTTTGGATATACCAGTCAGATTATTAGTCATAACCCCTGCCTGCACATCTTTCAAAGATATCCGGGCACTTTTAATCGGTTTCATCTTCGGATTGCCGTTAATTCCCTTTTTCAGAATTTCCGATAATCCTTCCCGAACGTCTTTAGCTAAAAATTTAGAATCATAATCCATTCTTATAGCTTTGCGCTGCTCTTCGGTCATGTTGACAGAATAGTTATCAAACAGATGTCCTCCGTATTTTTCATCATGTGTGCCGAATGACAAAGTTCGCAACTCGGTAAGTTGTCCTATTTCATCGGGAACATCACCCGTAATACCAAACCCGGCAAGAGACAGTAAAGCTACACGACCGTCTTCCAACAATTGCACACCCGGCTGTTGCCCCCACAAGTCGATATCTTTATTAAAATTCCAGTTACTTCCTATAGGAGCAGCTTCCCCATCATATTTCCAGTTTTTACCTCCCATCTTTTCCCAGATAGCTTTCAATGCTTGATAGTCTTTAATATATTCTGCAGTTTCGGAAAGACGGACAGGCACTTCTGCAGTTTCAGTCTTCTCATTATCTTTAACGACAAATGACTTAACCGTTTTCACTGCAGCCGTTTCGAGTACATATTTTCTATCTTTATCCGAATAGGTAGTATAGCTGCTAATTTGATAAGTACCGGCCTTAAGCCAGACCACCGTATCACACTCCGCATAAGAGGTTTCCTGATTCCTGTCAGTATACCCATCGGCAGGACTATCGGTGAAATCTTGTACATATTTGACGCGAACCTTATTGATTGTTTCCAGCTCCTGTGTAAACATGTTCTTTACAACAATATCTATCGTCACAATATTGTCAAACGGATAATCTTTATCCTCTGCTGCACGGGTCTTGACAAACTCTTTGACCAGTTTGAATGTTACCATACCTCGCGCTACTGCATCTATCTTCAAGGGTTGCGTATGCAATCCGTCTGAAACAATAGTAAATACATTGTCATTGCCACTGGGACCTGCATACAACACCTGATCCAGTTTATTATACAAATAAAAACCAATGACAGTATAGTTTCCTGCCAATAACTTCAACTTATCACTACGCAATCCAAACTCTGCATTTTCCATATTGTATGAGTTCAAAAGTAGAGTTTGAGTAATAGTTGAACCATTGTATTGCATAACAACCTTCACTTTCTGCGCTTCGCTCAACATTTCCAGTTTGTCGGTTGTTGCACGTGAAGTTGTACCTTTTTCAAAAGATGCGCCCTTCAACAACTTGAACTGCACGTATCCATAAGTGGATTGTAATTGTTCATCATCATCGGAACATCCTGTCACCATGACCATCGCCAATAAGCTGGCGATAAGGGTGACAAAGGAAAATATGGAATATATTTTCTTATTCATCTATTCAATGATTAATTATGATTTGGAGTAATAATAAGTACCTTCTTTATCTCATCATCTTTCATAATAAGAAAGTGCAGTGCCTCTGTCATAGTCGAAGGATCTTCAAGAAAAAGAGTACTTATAGTATCTGATCCTTCTGCGATCCCTTCAGCAGTAATGTCCTTATCACCACGCATCACTTTAAATAGCCAGTCCGTCTCAAAATTTCCTTCCATCGGGTCAACTGTGAATGAATTAGCAGAAGGCCATTCCATCGTGTAAATATCATTAACGCCAGAATATTGCTCTATTATATCCGGGTCGGTGACTTTTGTACAATCTACTTCTTGGGACACCCAGTTTCCATCATAATATGTAACCTTAAACGCTTGTTCATCTACCTGTTTCTTTTGTTTCTGAACAACATTCATTACCAAATTACCTTGTTGATAAGAAAATTTTATATCCAGCTCCCCTGTCTCGATATCCCTCTCAATCAGGTTTCCCCATAAGTCATCTTTAATCTCGTTGTATAAAGCACGAGGAATCACTAACACAAAGCCTTCCCTCTCTTCGGAAGCTTCATCAATTTTCAGTCGCATATTTCCTTTTTCACCTGTCAGATGCATCCAATCAACATCGTCTTCTCCGGAAATAAGCATCTGTGTCATTCCATATTCTGACCTTTTCTCAATATAAACCGGCTCAAAATCATCATCAAATGCCTGAATAGTAAACGGAACAAAGTTTCTATATGTAGAGGTAGCCGTAGTAGCACTTGCTCCTGAATTACTTGTCTGAGTAAAGGTTTTACCATCCAATGATACTTCCCAATTCCAAGGATTAGAATTAATGACCTCAATCACGTTAGGATTCATTCCTTTATATACCAGAGGGAATGTATAAGATTCAATTCCTTCTTCGTCAGTGAAAGTAAGCTCACCGTTCTGCATATATTTCGCATATTGAGGATCACTTATTATTTTAACATTTCCGGTCACCTTTTTATTAATAGAACCTACAATAGCATTTCCTTCAATATCCAACCATTCCGGCCTGTTAGTTGCGGCAAAACGGAAATTCGCTTGTACTACAAAAGGTAGGTATTCATCATAGCCAACCTCTATTTTTTCGATCTCATTTCCCTCCATATCGTATATTTTCAGGCTACGATTTTTACTGCTACGTACTACATCAGCAACAATCGCTTTATCCGCTCCAATCATCATAATAAGTTGGGCAGTGGTTGGTGCATCAAACTCTAACGCCTCATCAGTTATTTTGAGCTTAACAGTCTGTTTTCCTGCAATTCCCGACAATGAATAATCCTCCACTTCATCTGTAACAAAACGACACCAAGTAGCTGAAGAAGTCAATTGCCAGTTCGTGTTGACTTGAAAAGTAAATTCTGCCGTATCACCATCCTTACAATTGAGGGTTTGTTTTTCCGGGAAAGCCGAGCCGGCATCATCATTATCATCATCCGAGCAGGCACTCATACCAAATGCCATAACCAGAATGGCTAAGAAACCATTTAAGCCAAACTTCCGCATAAGCGTAAATGGTGTTTGTTGTTTAATCTTTTTCATATCCTTGCTTTTTATTATTATTTTAATGAATTATTAACTCCCTCTTCTATCAGCTTTTGAGCCTCATCATCACTGATCCATCTGACAGCATTGACATAGGTACCGACCTCATCTTTTCCTGCCGGCATACCCGGAACGTGCAACGTCATATACTGGAAAATAAATTTTTCGCAACTGCTATAATAAGAAAGATAAGCCCCGGCCTGGTAAGCCCAGATATAGCCGTCTCCGTAAATTGTATTGAAAGCATCTGGAGTATACGCAAAACGTTGATCTTCCATCTCAATCAATGGATTAAGCAAGTCGTCGGTAGTAAACTTCACTTTAAGATCATATCCCTTATAGAAGTAGTCCTTTAAAATAATGGTATTTTCTTCTTTTGTATCCACTTCGGTACGGATCAAGCGTTGACTTACATTCTTCATGTATGAGTTGAAATAGGTAGAAATTATTACAGCATAGCCACTAAACAAGTTTATATCAAACGGACATACCTTTTGTAAAACAACTTTTGTTTCAATGCCGTAAATATCCCATTGGGATTCTTTTCCGGTAACCAGATGGAGCACAAAGCCCAATGAATCTGCTACGGATATATTATCATAAATACCACGCACACGTACATTAGCCAAATACTCTCCAGCCTTAATTGTCACCGTATTTGCTTCGAGCGCATAATGCTCACCTTCCACAGCGTTACTCTTTTTGTCGATAATTTCCACTCCCAAGGTACGGTCATAGTCACAGGCTTCAGTAGCTGATACAGTTATGTCAAAATACTCCTCATTGTTTTGTACAGGAAGTACGGACAGTGTATCAGAAAACATGATATAATCAGGACCACTATATTTTACATATTCGGAATCACAGCTTGCCAATCCGAGTACAAGAATGAAAATAGCCGATAATCCAATAAAAATCTTTTTCATGCTTATAGGTTTTTAAAACTATTATTTATTGCTTTCATTCGGTTGGATATCTGCTCCCGGCGCATCCAATTCATTTTGTGGAATAGGCCATACGAAAAGCGGATCGTCTTTCTCCACTTTCAGGCTACTTCCATTAGTAAGTGATTCACTTTGCGGTTTCCGCTCGAATCCTTTATGCCAGCGTTTCAGATCCTGAAGACGAAAGCCTTCCATATAAAGCTCCTTTACCCGTTCTTTTTCAATAACGTCCATAGCATTATTTTTTGAAAGAGTAGTACCACTACCATATATAGCATAGCGAGCCATACGCAATGTAGTTATATCTTTACCTGCACTTCCATAATCCGGATTTTCTTTCTGACAATATGCTTCTGCTCGAATCAAATATTGTTCGGACAAACGAAGTACTTTCGGCATGGAAGTATGCCTGATATTATAACTTTCCAAAAAAGTTGTATTTCCCCAATATTTTTGAAGTAACGGCCATTGCAAAGCATGTGGATATCCGGTAAGATACGTTTGAAAGAAAATCGAATAACGAAGGTCGGACGATTCATATAAATCCAACGCCCACTTTGCAGGTACATAATCAGGACGTACCGTAGAATAATCATAGTTAAAGAAAATCGTTCCTAAAGCAGCTCCATACGACGTTGGCGTAAATCCTACTTTCAAAATAATTTCCGTAGCACTATCATTCGTCCACATATATTGATAATAACTTTGGCCAGTATTTCCATATTGTGTATTGGCACTCGAAAGTACATAGTAACCACTTTCTATCACTTTACTTGAATATTTAATAGCTTCTTCATAATCCTTCATATAAAGAGCTATACGAGCACGTAAAGCATATACAGTATATTCATTAAAATAAGCAGTATTATAAAGATCGTTCTTTGTAACATTATCTTCATCTATCTTCAGGTAAGTGGCGGCCAAATCAAGATCACTCAGTACAAACTGATAGGAATCTTTCAGAGAAGCACGCTGGATATTATCAGTCGTGTTATATTTAGATGTCAATACTACGCCTAATTCATTCTCCGCTTCCGTATTACCTTCATAGGATTTACAAAAAAGCTTGATTAGTTCGGAATAACACAGTGCTCGGGCAAAAAGAGCCTCTCCATGAATCATGTCCAACTTATCCAACGCATCATCGTCTGTCACAGCCTGTTGAATATGCGGAATATAATCTAATAAAAAATTACAGCGGTTTATTACAGCATACAGTCCTCCGTATACAGATTCTATGTCACTATTAGTTGCCAATATATTCCAACGCCAAATATCACCATATTGGTTGGAATAGCCAGTCACGGCATAAGACAAGTCCGATTGCAAGTCAGGCAATAAAGTCAGGCAACCACTATAAAGCGAAGCGTCTTTAAAAGCCGCATAGATGCCGATTATAGCCTGATTGGCATCATCCACCGTATTGATAGCTTTATCCGCCTGAATTGCATCTTCAGGATATTTATCCAGACATGATGCGGAGCTAATCCCAAAAGCAATCAACAATAAATATATCTTTATTTTATTCTTCATTTTTCTCTTTATTGTATTTTAGAATGAAACTTCCAAACCAAATGTGAATTGACGGGTAGATGGATATTGTGCTTGATACATATTAGCTACACCCTCCGGGTCAAGTCCGGTAAACTTACTGAATGTCAACAAATTCTGTCCTTGTGCATAAATGCGTAAATTTGTCAGGAAATTAGTTTTTTTGAGTAATGACTGCGGAAAGCTATAGCTCAACATAAGATTCTTCAATCTTATAAACGAAGCATCCTCTATGAAACGGGAGTCCATCTGTGGTGTAACGCCATAACGGGGAATGTCCGTTATATCACCCGGTTTCTTCCAACGGTCGTAAAGCAATCGTTTAGATTGATTGTATGTTTCAAAAAGTCCGTTGCTCTCGTCCAGAAAACGATCATTATTAAACACCCAGCGATCAGCCACCCAGCTGAACTGTGCCGCCAATGAGATTCCTTTCCATGTTAATGTAGTTCCAAATCCACCTTGCCAAGGTGCGATGAAACTTTTGCCTGTCATCACTTTATCCGAATCCCTGAATTCCGTGGTGATTTCACCATTCTTCGTATACCATAACGCATCACCATTGGCTGGATTTACTCCTGCATAACGATTAATATAGAATTCTGTAGCAGAATGTCCAACCACATATTTAAGATTTGTACTTGCAATCTCATATTCATCCACTCCGTTATAAAGTTCGGTTATTTTATTCTTATTATACGAAGCATTGGCGCTAACATTCCATGTAAAATCTTTCACACGCACAACATCAGCATTTACCGAGAGTTCTATTCCCCGATTGACCATTGATCCAATATTATCCCAACGAGATCCGGAACCATTCACTGCATAAGATTGCGGCACCGACATCAACATATTCGTCGTTTTTTTATTATACAGTTCAACATCCAAATTCAGTCGGTTCCAGAATCCTAAATGTAAAGCCAGATTAGTAGCCCATGTCTGTTCCCAACTCAAATCAGGATTACCATTTTGAGAGGGATAGATCCCCGACTCACCCAAATAATCTATGCCACCTTTCACCAAAGATTGGGAATCATAATAACCAATTTCAGAGTTACCGGAAGTACCTGTGCTGAAAGCAATCTGCATCATGGTCAGCCAGTCATATTTTTTCATAAATTTCTCTTTCTGGATGTCCCACATCAGTCCAACAGACCAGAAAGTTCCCCATCTGTTATCTTTACCAAAACGAGATGAAGCATCGGCACGAAGTGAAAAATCAGCATAATAACGACCTGCATAATTATACTCCCCTCTCCCGAAAAAAGAAAGATAAGAATATGAGTAGACAGTTCCGGCAGTAGTGTCCGACCATGAAGCAGCCAGTGTACCATTAGATATATTCGTCAGAAGATCATTGTTCTGTCCTCTCATGGTGATGGAGAATCCTTCTGACTGCGCATCCACTCCCTCCTGTCCTAACAAGAAATTGAAAGAATGATTTTCTTTCAACGTAAACTGGTAATTAGCAGTATTAGTAATTGTCAGACTAAGCCTGTCAGTAGAACTACGCCCTGCATTACCAGAACCATTATTCGTGGAAAAACTTGGAAAAGATTGTCTAAATGCCGTCATATGCGCATAGTCTGCTGCAAACTGTGACTTTATGGTCAATCCTTTGATTGGATTCAATTCGACATATAATGTTGACAAGACTTTATACTTTTTATAATTAACAGGATTATTCTGCATCCAATCAAGTGGGTTTTGGTTGGTACCTGTCCAACTTCCATCTTTGGTTGAAGCTGTGGTTCCATCCTCTTTATAAGGATTCCAATAAGGCATCATAAAGTGTGAAGCAGAAATAGGAGTCACTGATGTATATTCTCCGGCCTGCGCCTGTTCTATATCTTCATAAGACACTGTGGAAGTAGTCCCAACCTTAAGCCAGTTGCTAGCTTTTACATCCGCATTTGCGCGCATATTATATCGTCTGAATCCAGAGCCTTGCGCAATCCCATCCTGATCAAAAAAGTTACCCGATACATAATAATTTAAACGGTCGGTAGCACGATTCACCGATACCTCATAATTCTGTAACATAGCTTTATCATTGAATACCACATCAAGCCAATTGATATCAGTTTTGCGAAGAATATCATAGTCTTTTCCTTTATCCAACCCTATTTCTTTTTCAAACAAGATACGTTCTTCCGTATTCATCTGATTCCATTTATCCTGAGCCAGTTGAGAGATACCTAGCTGAGTACGGAATGTAACTTTAGCCTTGTCTATGGCAAGACCACGTTTAGTTGTTATCACCACTACACCGTTTGCGGCACGTGCTCCATAAATAGAAGTGGATGAGGCGTCTTTCAATACAGAAATCGATTCAATATCACTCGGATTAAGCGTATTAAAATCAGCACTGGAAACAGGTACTCCATCAAGAATAAATAGAGGTGAAGTTCCTGAACTCAATGAATTGACTCCCCTAATCTGAAAGGAAGCCGCTACACTAGGTTCTCCAGATGCCGACATCACCATCAACCCCGGTGCCTGTCCTTGTAACGCCTGATCAAAACTAGCCGCAGGAACATTTTCCATTTTTTCAGCCTTCACAGTTGATACAGAACCGGCAATTGTCCCTTTTTTACGTACACCATACGCCACTACCACTACCTCGTCCATTTGTTGCGCATTTGTCTCCATCTTCAAATCAATACGAGTAGAGCCAGCCACCTGCTTCTCTATTGTTTTCATCCCGATGTAAGAAAACTGCAAAGTGGCAGGAGATTTCGTCACCTTAATACTGTAATTACCATTTATATCGGTAATTACTCCATTTGATGTACCTTTCTCCAGAACAGACACACCAATCATCGGCTGATTATCTTCTGCCGAAATAATATGTCCCGTTACCTGATATCCACCCTGTGCAAAAAGCAACAGGGGGATATTTGTCAGAGTAAAGAGTACAAACAAGAGAATAGATTTTCTCATCTTTGATACTTGAATTAAAATTAATGAAATTGATTTATTTTTATTGATTATCTGCAATAAGGAATACGCTTACCTCACGTATGAAATAACAATACACCCCCCTTTCCCAAAAATCAGTTTTCAGTTTTTTCTTACCGATTTGGGATAGAATATCTTTCTTCTATAAACAATAGGAGTAAACTAACTTGGAAGATTCTTTATGTTACGCCAAATATCCAAATTAAATCTTCGTGTTGCTGCTGTGTGAATTAAAAGTATGACCATCTGCTCTCTTAAGTTATAAATTAAACACTAATATCACTTGTTCTGCTTTGGTGTTATATATTTTCATTATTGTTTTATTTTGGTTACAAATATAATTATTATAGTTAAATAAAAGAAACAAAACGTCGCATATTTTATACCAAATTTCCACTTATATCTTTTTGATAGTACTTTTCAATTAATAACATCAATTAAGCATAAGAATTCAATAAAAACACTTCAAAATCAGCTTAACCTTTTTTCATTTTGATAATCCATTTTATCTTTTTAACAAAGACCACCACTCATCGTCCTACAAGCTCTTTTAGAGGATTCACTGTAGAAACGGCAAATATTCAAAACTATTTCCTATTTTTGTAGCCATTATATATAAATTAAGGTATAAGATGAACTACGGATTTGTAAAAGTGGCAGCAGCTGTGCCACACGTAAAGGTAGCTGACTGTAAATTCAATGTAGAAAAGATAGAAAGTTTGATTGCAGTAGCTGAAGGAAAAGGAGTACAAATCATTGTATTTCCGGAAATGGGTATCACTGGATACACTTGTGGCGACCTATTCGGCCAACAACTTTTGTTGGAAGAAGCAGAAATGGGGCTGATACAAATCCTGAATAATACACGTCAACTAGATATCATTTCGATTGTTGGCATGCCTGTAGTAGTCAATTCGACAGTAATCAATGCAGCCGTAGTGATTCAGAAAGGAAAAGTGTTGGGAGTTGCAGCCAAAACATATCTGCCGAATTACAAGGAGTTCTACGAACAACGCTGGTTTACCTCTGCCCTTCAGTTAACAACAAACAATGTTCGACTATGCGGACAGATCGTTCCCATAGGTGCCAACCTGCTTTTTGAAACTTCAGATACGACTTTTGGTATTGAAATATGTGAAGACCTTTGGTCTACCATACCTCCCAGTTCTTCATTGGCACTGCAAGGAGCAGAAATTATTTTTAATATGTCTGCTGATAATGAAGGCATTGGGAAGAATAATTATCTTTGCTCTCTCATCAGTCAACAATCAGCACGCTGCATCTCCGGATATGTATTCTCCTCTTGTGGCTTCGGAGAGTCTACTACCGATGTCGTTTTCGCCGGCAACGGGTTGATCTATGAAAATGGTTCGCTTCTTGCACGTAGTGAACGTTTTAGCATGAAAGAACAACTCGTTATCAGTGAGATTGATGTTGAACGTATCCGGGCTGAACGTAGAATAAATACTACTTTCGCCGCCAATCAGGCAAACCTAGGAGATAAGAAAGCTGTTTCTATTGCAACAGAATTTGTTAATAGCAAAGAACTGGAATTAACCCGGAAATTCAACTCTCATCCTTTTGTACCACAGGGAGCAGAACTAAACGAGCATTGCGAAGAAGTATTCTCCATTCAGATAGCCGGACTGGCACAAAGATTGGTGCATACCGGAACCAAAACGGCCGTAGTCGGCATCTCCGGCGGATTGGATTCAACACTGGCACTGCTTGTTTGCGTGAAGACTTTTGATAAGTTGGGATTGTCCCGGAAAGATATCCTCGGAATCACAATGCCGGGTTTCGGAACAACCGACCGTACCTATCATAATGCCATCGACCTGATGAAGTCATTAGGTATCTCTATTCGGGAAATCAGTATAAAAGATGCCTGCATCCAGCATTTCAAAGATATAAACCATGATATAAATGTACACGATGTCACATACGAGAATTCGCAGGCACGGGAACGTACCCAAATATTGATGGACGTAGCCAATCAGACTTGGGGAATGGTGATCGGTACAGGAGATTTATCAGAACTTGCCTTGGGGTGGGCAACCTACAATGGAGATCATATGTCTATGTACGGTGTAAATGCAAGTGTTCCGAAAACTCTAGTGAAATACCTGGTACAATGGGTCGCAGAAAATGGTATAGATGAAAATTCAAAAGCGACTTTACTTGATATAGTGGATACTCCCATTAGTCCGGAACTGATTCCTGCAGATGAAAACGGGGAGATTAAACAGAAAACAGAAGATTTAGTAGGTCCGTATGAGCTGCACGACTTCTTCCTTTATTATTTCTTGCGTTTCGGTTTTCGACCTTCTAAAATATTCTATCTGGCAAAAATTGCATTCAAAGATATGTATGATGATGAAACGATCAAGAAATGGCTTTCTACTTTCTTCCGGCGCTTCTTTAATCAACAGTTCAAACGTTCCTGCTTGCCTGATGGGCCCAAAGTAGGAAGTATTTCTATCAGCCCAAGAGGAGATTGGAGAATGCCGAGCGATGCCAGTTCAGCCATGTGGCTTAAAGAGATAGAGAATTTATAATATTTTAGAGCAGAAAGACCAACTTGTTTAAGATAAAGTTCATATGCATACTTTTTATGAAGAGTGATGCATAGTAACAAATACAAATTTGGAAATTGCGATTTCCGAATTTGCATGAGACAGATTTACAAGTTTTTTTTAGTCTTACATTTACTCATCACACAGCAATTCTGAAATATGTGACGTCATTAGATGAACGACTTTCAGTTGATGCACTCAAAACGGCTATTAATAAGGACGAATATCTGACTCAACACCGAAAAATTAGGCAAACGTGATAAGGAAGACATTGATGAACAAGTAGTGGTACAAGAGGCTATAAGGCAACCTATCGATAAGTTTGTGCCATCGCATTGTCACAACTGTGCCAACACTATGGCATGGTTGTGCCAATGCGGTGGCACAGTTGTGACAGAGTGATGGCACAGACGGGAATATTATAACTCTCCGCCTGCCATTACTTCTTCTCTTATTTGCTCCACATTGGCTTCTTTGATTCTTCTAATAATATTCTTATAGATTCGATGAAAACCATATCCTCCTCTTGTCATTTCATTGATGGCATCTTCTTTCGAAACATTTTGAAAAACGATACGATACAAAGCACAAACAGCCCCTGTGCGATCAGAACCATGATGGCAATGGAAAACAATAGGGGCTTTACGATTTTTAATAATGCGCAATGCTTGTATTAATTCCCTTTCACTAATCGAATGTGCTTTGGTTTTTACCCGGTGAAGCTTTATACTTGTTCCTTTTGCTTCGTCATCATCACTGTGTCTGTTCCGTAGATTAAGAACTTCCCCAATCCCATACTTTTCCAAAGCTTTAAAATCTTCCTTTGAAGGTTGCTCCGAACGATATACGCCCGAATCTATTTGATACAAATTTGTTAAATCACTATCGGGCAGAATAATCTTATCCGCTTTCAAATTTTGACTAAAAAGAGAGACGGATAAGATTATCGCCCATAAACATAACGAGATTCTTCTTTGCATAAGCAATATGGATATGATTCTAAAACTCATTAAAGAACACCCTTACTGGATGGAAGTTCAAAATGATAGATATCACGTTTCAATGCCATTTTTAGTGCACGTGCAAGAGCTTTAAAAATTCCTTCTATTTTATGATGTTCATTCTGTCCTTCGGCTTTGATGTTCAAATTCATCTTCGCTGCATCGCTCAATGATTTAAAGAAATGAAGAAACATTTCGGTTGGCATCTCTCCTATCTTTTCGCGCTTGAATTCAGCATCCCAAACTAACCAAGGGCGACCGCCGAAGTCCAGACAAACCTGACAAAGACAATCATCCATCGGCAAGGCATAGCCATAACGTTCAATCCCTCGTTTGCTACCTAAAGCCTGATAGATACATTCGCCCAATGCAATAGCGGTATCTTCGATCGTGTGATGTTCATCTACTTCCAAATCTCCTTTTACACGGATGGTCAAGTCCATGCCGGAATGTTTTCCAATCTGCTCAAGCATGTGATCGAAAAAGCCAAGACCGGTAGAAATGTCACAAGCTCCATTTCCATCCAGATTCAAAGCAACATAAATATCGGTTTCTTTGGTAGTACGGCGTACTTCCGCTTTCCGTTCTCCGGCAAAAAGGAATTCGGCTATCCGGTCCCAGTCAGTAGTTGCAAGGGCACAGACTTCTTCTAATCCTTTTTCTTTCAGAGCTTCGGTCGAGTCTTGCAAATAAATTGCCCGGCAACCCAGATTTTTGGCAAGTTCCACATCCGTAGGACGGTCACCTATCACAAAACTTCCGGCAAGATCATAATCGGGACTATCCAAATACTTCGTCAACATTCCCGTACGCGGCTTACGGGTAGGCGCATTATCTTCAGGGAAGCTACGGTCTATCAGAATTTCATCAAAAGTAATCCCCTCTCCTGCCAATGTTTTAAGCATCAGATTATGAGCTGGCCAAAATGTCTCTTCCGGAAAAGAGGATGTACCCAATCCGTCTTGATTGGTGACCATCACAAATTCAAAGTCAAGTTTACTACGGATGAAACCCAAGTTACGGAATACCTTCGGATAGAATTCCAGTTTTTCCAATGAGTCGAGCTGATAATCAACGGGAGGTTCGATTACCAACGTACCATCTCTATCGATAAATAATACTTTCTTCTTCATAAATTATCCTTGATAGTTTTTAAGGGCAGCCAATAGGGTATTATTTTCTACACGGGTACCGACAGTCACACGCAAACAGTTGCAACAAAGTGAAATGTTATGACGATTACGCACAATGATTCCTTCACCGACCAAATAGTTGTAGATTTTCACAGCATCTGTCACTTTAGCCAAAAAGAAGTTGGCATCAGAAGGAAACAGTTTGATAGTACATGGGAGTTTTTCAAATTCCGCTTCCAGATAATCACGCTCTTCTTTCAACGTTTTCACCCAACGTTCTATCTCATAATGCTTATGCAACATAGAAATAGCTTGTTGTTGGGTCAACTGATTGACATTATAGGGATATTTGATTTTGCTAAGGATATCTATAATTTCTTTGGAAGCAAAAGCCATTCCCAGACGGATAGCAGCACATCCCCAAGCCTTGGAGAATGTTTGGAATACGACAAGGTTGGGATATTTATCCAGCTCTTCGAGGAAAGACGGAGCTTGGGAAAAATCATTGTATGCCTCATCCAGCATCACTAATCCTTCGAACTGGCAAAGTACCTTTTCAATTTCGGAACGGAGCAAATCATTTCCTGTCGGGTTGTTAGGCGAGCAAAGGAAAATCAATTTGGTGTGTTCGTCGGTAGTCTCCAGCAGTTTATCGGCAGAGAACTGGAAGTCATCATCCAGCAATACTTTCCGATATTCCACATCGTTCACATCGGCACAAACCTGATACATACCATAAGTAGGGTCGATGGCTACGACATTATCTTTTCCCGGTTCGCAGAATGCACGAAAAACCAAGTCGATGGCTTCATCGCTACCGTTTCCAAGAAAAATATGCTCGGAGGATACTTTTTTGATTTTCGACAACAGCGTCTTCAATTCGCACTGCATAGGATCCGGATAGCGATTATGAGGTGTATTGTAGGGGTTCTCGTTTGCATCCAGGAAAACAGAGGCTGTAACTCCTTTATATTCATCTCGTGCCGAAGAGTAGGGCTTTAATTTCCAGATATTCGGCCGGGTTAGTTCTTGTAACGTTTTCATCTTCATTTATTATTTATTGAAACGCAGATTAACGTAGATAGACACAGATTAAACTTTCCTTTGCGAAAATTCGCGTAAATCTGCGTTTCATATTAATTAATTATTAAGCCAGGCTTTTCAGACGAACTGTGACGGCATTTTTATGTGCATCCAGCTGTTCATTAGCGGCCATTTCTTCTATAGCAGGGCCAATCGCTTTTATTCCTTCCGGGAGAATTTCCTGAAATGTAATCTTACGGATAAAACTATCCAGACTTACACCACTATAGGCTTTGGCATAACCGTTGGTCGGCAGGGTGTGATTCGTTCCGGAAGCATAGTCGCCGGCACTCTCGGGAGTTAACGAACCTAAGAAGACAGAACCTGCATTTATCACACGTTCGGCCACTTCCATATAGTTTTCCGTTTCTATGATTAGATGTTCAGGAGCATACGCATTAGTCAGTTCCAATGCTTCATCGAGATCCTTCACTAAAATCAATTTACTATTCTCCAGTGATTTCGCTGCAATTTCACGACGGGGAAGTTCTGCTAATTGGCGCTCCACTTCTGCCATCACCTCTGTTTGAAGTTTCTCGGAAGTGGTAATCAATATGGCCTGGCTATCTATTCCGTGCTCTGCCTGTGACAAAAGATCTGCTGCCACAAAAACCGGATTGGCAGATGCATCAGCCAGAACTTCCACCTCTGAAGGACCGGCAGGCATATCAATAGCTACATCACGCAGGCTTACCAACTGTTTGGCAGCTGTCACATATTGATTACCGGGACCAAATATCTTATACACTTTGGGAACACTCTCCGTTCCATAGGCCATAGCGGCAATAGCCTGTACACCACCAGCCTTGAATATTTTGCTGACACCTGCCAGTTGCGCAGCAAAAAGGATAGCCGGATGAATATTTCCATTTTTATCGGGAGGCGTACAAAGTACGATTTCCTTGCATCCTGCAATTTTAGCCGGGACAGCCAACATTAATACAGTTGAGAAAAGCGGTGCTGTTCCACCCGGAATATATAAGCCGACCTTTTCGATTCCTACAGATTTTTGCCAGCAAGTTACCCCATTCATTGTCTCTACCTTCTTCCCAACAAAACGCTGGGAAGAGTGGAATGTTTCAATGTTTTGTTTAGCTAAAGAAATGGCAGCCTTCAGTTCATCGTTTACCAATGATTCGGCTACCTGAATCTCTTCAGGAGTGACAGCAAGTGCGGACAAGGTCACTTTATCAAAAGTAGCTTCATATTCCAGTACTGCTTTGTCGCCTTCTGCCCTTACCTTATCTATAATGGAACGAACCGTACCAAACAGGCTTTCGGTATTTAGTGCCGGACGCTTCAAGAGTTCCGTCCATTGCTCTTTTGAGGGATATTTAATCAATTTCATGGTTCATATTTTATCAGGAATGAATTTTCGTTCCTATCTATTTATACAATCATCTTTTCAATCGGCAGTACCAAAATACCTTCTGCTCCCAGTCCTTTCAGTTTTCCGATGATTTCCCAAAAACGTTTTTCATCAAGTACTGTATGAACAGAACACCAGCCTTCCTGTGCCAATGGCATCACTGTAGGACTCTTCATACCCGGCAATACAGCAATGATTTCTTCCAGTTTGTCTTTGGGAGCATTCATCAATACATATTTTTTATCTTCGGCTGTTTTTACTGCGTTCATGCGGAACAACAATTCTTCGAGCACTTCTTTTTTTTCTTCGCTCATGTTCTTGTTGCCAATCAACAATGCTTCCGACTTCATTACAACTTCCACTTCTTTCAAACGATTGCTGACCAAAGTAGAACCGGAACTTACAATATCAAAAATAGCATCAGCCAATCCAATACCCGGAGACACCTCTACCGAACCGGTTATCACATGAATTTCAGCATTTACATTATTTTTTTTCAGGAAGTTACGAAGAATCACCGGATAAGAGGTAGCGATCTTCTTGCCTTCAAACCATGACAAACCGGGATATTCAATATCCTTCGGCATAGCCAGTGACAGACGACATTTGCTGAATCCGAGACGTTTGACAATTTCCGCATCTTCCTCCTTTTCCATAAACTCATTCTCACCCACAATTCCCAAATCAGCTACCCCGGTAGCTACCGTCTGCGGAATATCATCATCACGAAGAAATAGAACTTCGATAGGAAAGTTAGAAGACTGTACCAACAAGGTACGTTTAGTAGTGCTTAACTTGATATCTGACTCTTCTAAAAGTGCCATTGTCTCTTCGAAGAGACGCCCTTTGGCTTGTACTGCGATTCTTAACATGACTTTATTTAATTACTAATTTATTAATTACAAATACAATCTGCGTTGAAAAACAAAAAAGGCTTACCGTATTCGGTAAGCCTTCGTTATCGTTTATATAGTTATACACAATATCATCCACGCCCACCGATTATTCGTTAGGAAAATGATGATGATGATGTGTAGCTGTATATTTCATATTTCTTCTATTAACTGCGACAAAAGTAAAGTATTTGTTTGATACTACCAAACATTTATCACAAAAACTTGAGTTTTTATTTCAAATTAATGGTAATATCTCCTCCGATTCTACATCGCATTTCGAAAAATGCATTTCATCTTTCGACTTTTCTTTCGAGAAAGTAAAGTAAGTACAAACTGATTCTGTACAGACTTCTCCATCCTTATTATATAACTTTGCTTCAACAATAACGATGTTCCGCTTTACCTCTTTAATAGACGCACGCAGTACTATATGAGAATCTTTGGTATCAATCGATTTCCGGTAACGAGTTTCCATCTTCGACGTCACCCCTGTGGTTTGTAGTTTACGAAGTATCACCCAGGCACAGATTTCATCCATCAAGACAGCTTGAATACCGCCATGCAAGGTATCAATCCAGCCTTGATATTCGGGACGCGGTTTCCAAATGCTTACCACTTCGTCACCATCTTCGTAAAATTCCATTTTTAATCCGGCTTCATTATTGGAAGCACAACCAAAGCAGTTGTACCCTTCCAAACCTTTCCAGGGGTTTATTATCTTCTTCATAGTTCTCTCTTTTAGTTAGTTTTACTTCCCAAATATAAGCAATTTATGGAAAAGAGAAGCCTTTTTCGTCGATTTACTTTCTTATGCAACGAATGGCAAAGGCTTTTGTATCAACACCTGCATTAGATTCTTCAATGATATCCGTATCGCTTTTCAGATAGAAAACCTTAGTATCGATAGCGGCATCTGCATTATCCAGTGTCCAATATGCCAGATGTTTTTTCTCGTAATCAATTTGAAAAGCCCCCACATACATTCCTACAGGTATTCCATTAAAACCGGATAAATTAGTTGCAGGCTGTACCTGTTCTCCCGCTTTCAAAGGTAACCAAGTACCTGATTTCAGCAAAGAAGCCTCTCCATTCAGATAGTCTTTTAAAATGTTCCAGTCTTTCCAATCCGGTATACTCCAATGAATAGGTAGAATTTTATTAGAAAGTACCACATTAGCTGTATAAAAATAGTATTCCGTAGCAGATTGCAGATATCCGACAACATTCGTTGTCACTGCATCCAGTCTGGGAAGTGCTTCACCGTCGACATACGAAGATACCTTCAGATTATCCCGCATCCAATATTGAGTTCCGATCTTCACTAACGGATAATTATGAATGATTCCTCCACGTACATCACGAACGATATCTTCCAATGCCAAAACAGATAGCATGTCATCTGCCGTTGTAACGGATAAAGAAACGGTTCCGTCTGCCATCACATATACATTATTACGAATCGGCAAAGTTCCGTCAACATAGGCCAATGAGTGATCTTCCATATTCCATGATACGCTTCCTCCATTCACTTTTCCGGATTTCCCTAGCAACTGTGCTACAATACCTTGAGATAAGTCTACACTACCATTTTCGTTCATCGGATAGGCAACGATTGCCTGCGAAGAAAATTCCGGAGTAACAAGATACTCCTTACATATTTCGGCTACTTGTTTTCCCGAATGTAACACTTTATACACATTCGACTTTTCAAAAGTCAACTTCGAAACATCTATGTATTTATGAAGCGTGACCGATTCTGTATGATCTATTTCGGTTCCATCCCAATCTCCGATTTCCCCATTCACTTTGCTCATTAATACATCTTCGGCTGATACAAACTTTATTTCCAATTCGCGCTGCTTTCCACTTTTTAATTGTAAAGTAGATGGTAATAGACTTGTATATAGCTTTCCTGCAGCTTCCAACGTTATGTATTGGTATCCCGGAGTCGCCTCCTGCGGTATCAGAATAAATTCTTTTCCTATCAGTCGACCATCTTTTATCTCCCATTCTCCTGCAGGAATAATATCTTTCTCTTCGGAATAACCAGAGAAAGTCTTTTTCTGAAAATCATAACTTGTTTTAGTATAAAAGCCACTCACCGAAAGCGTAGGCTTTACGGATAACATATCTTCCAGATTCTCCCCCTCTCCAGGAATAAGAACAATTTTCAGACGAAAAAACTGATGATTATAGGTCAGAGCGACCGCCTCCTTACTGGCTAATACCTCTTCTTTAGAAGCAATCAGGAAATCAGAATGTGAATAATCATCAGGAATATTTTGAGTCGTTGAAACCGCCACCTGCATGGTACTCTCCCCTATCCCCACTCCACTCTTTTGATAAGGATAATAACTGATTAAATTCAATGTAACTCCATCATCCGGATAGTATACCGACTCGTTAGATTCAAACTCGCCATTGGATGAACGTATGAAATGAAGATTATCTACATAACGTTCTTCTTGCATTGTAGTAGTTCCGGCAAGAGCAAACAGACCGACTTCATCCCCTTCGGCAAAGTTATTATTTGCCATACGGGTACCAACTGACTCACGAATATCGGCAATAAATTTCAATAGAATATCTCCATTATTAACACTATCCTCCTCTTCCTCCGAAATATGGTTCACACAAGCACTAAGCAAGATAGAACAAAAAACAAGTAAACCCACGCCCCTTTGTAGGTTATAAAATAGTTTCATCACATTTATTTTTTAATTTCCCAATAGAAACTTTTGATTGAACAGAAAGGATGACATAAGAGGAAGTTATTCGCTTTCGGTTATGGGATACTGAACAACACGTCTGTTGTACTGTGGAATCATCAATTTCAAGATATCATTTTGATGTCTTGAAAGCAAAAGTATATAATTATATTAAACCGAAGTATGGTTTCTATAGGAAAATTTTACATTTTAAGTTAAAACACAAATAACCAATGAGTTATAAGCAAGTAGTCAGAGACCAAGTATTAAACTCTCACATTATTATATTAAGAGCATACTAATTTCAGAAAGAATACCCCACTTCTATTCCGGCAATGTGTCTGCCTTGTGAAGATGCATATTGATAACAATAGAATGCATCCAACGACCAACATTTGGCCAAAGCTATTTCCACTCCGGGACGATAGCGCATACGATCGGCTCTCCAGAAAGAAGCGTCATCCAGACTCTGATAGATTTCAACAGAGAAATAAGGAGAAACAATTCCTTTTGTAGGAACATAGGATAATTTCAAGCGGGAACGCAAACGAGTTTCAGAGTTGCCACGATCCAACGTCTGCTGAAATCTTTCCCTTAGAGCTACTTTCAACCATTGATAACGAAAACTGGCAGTAGCAGTTATATGATAGCGATGTCTGAATTTCCAGTCTGAGTCACCCAAATTCCGAAGATGGGTTTCATAGCCAACACCCAGATTCAAAAATGAATAGGGCCGGTAACTTCCACCAACAGTCAGCCCCCAACGATCCAATTTACTCACATCATCTTTCATGCGTAATTCCAAATCACCTGAAACCGAAAAGCGAGAATCGATCTTATGATTGACCTTGAATTTAGTCCATGTATTGAAATCATCACTTTGTGCCCATACAGAAAATGATCCAAACAACAGCACAAATAATAGCCAAGTCTTAGTATTTAATATTATTCTACTCATTGATTTTCGGGTTAAAGTAGCAAAGATAGTAAATTATTTCCGGCAAAGAAAAATCATGATACTGAAATAAATCTGAAAAGATTAGCGACTTCTTTCCTTTTTTATTTCCCGGATTTTACGTACGTTTGTGACATTCTAATAATCCCTTTGTGAATTGAAACCTAAAATGCTATATGTGCGCAACAAATATTCCCGGTAATGAACGTTCGCTTGTCATCCGCCTGATAGCCGGAGATGAAGAAGCATTCTGTGAACTTTATGCGGCTTATAAAAATCGTCTGATATATTTTGCGATGCGTTTTCTCAAATCACGCGAATACGCAGAGGATATCTTTCAGGACGCCTTTACTATGATTTGGGAAAGTCGTCGTTTTATTAATCCCGACACATCTTTTTCTTCTTATTTATATACAATCATGCGCAATCGGATTCTAAATCATTTGCGCGAACTGGCAAGCGAAGACCGGCTGAAAGAGCAAATCCTTTCACAAGCTATAGACTATAGTAATGAAACAAACAATAAAATCATTGCCAATGATTTACAGAGGCTTATATCTCATGCACTGAAACAACTGACTTCCCGCCAGCGAGAAATATTCGAAATGAGCCGTGAGAAACAAATGTCTCATAAAGAAATAGCAAAAGCGTTGGGAATTTCTGTCAATACGGTACAAGAACATATCTCATCTTCTTTGCGTTCGCTTCGTATGTACTTGGAAAAACACTCTGTTACCGACACTGACCTAATTTTACTTCTTATCTGCCTCAATCTTTAGCGGAAGATAGTTTCTAACAGCATATACAGTTAAAGGAAGTTAACTATACCCTAGACATTCTTTTTCTTTGTGTACTAATTATACAAAGGGGAAATTAAGATACACCCGGATTCTAAATAACAGAATATGAAGAATACAGAAAATAATAAAAAACTATATCGCCGTTATCTGGACGATCTCTATACAACAGAGGATGCCCGGCAACTACTGAACAGTCTGCACGCCCCGGATAATCATGAAACACTCAATGAGTTGTCTTCCGATGTCTGGGAAGAAGCAGCCACACAGCAACCTCATACCGATCTTGAACGTGAACACTATAAACGAGAGGCACGTCAATTATTGAAACGTATAGAACATAAAAAACGTACTTGGTTCCGTCGTATCGCAGTTGTTACCGCCAGCACTGCAGCAATCGTTTGCCTGGTACTGGGCGGAATTCACTATCTGAAATATCTGAATGAACAACAAATTATCTATCTGGAAGCCTCAACCTCTTATGGCGAGCGCAAACAGATTCTTCTGCCCGACGGCACCCAACTAACACTCAATTCCTGCTCGCATGTCCGGTATCCGAATAATTTCACAGGAGAAGAGCGTAAAATAGTACTGGAAGGTGAAGGATATTTTCAGGTACACAAAAATGAAAAACAACCTTTCATTGTCAGCACCCGCCGTTTCGATGTATGTGTACTAGGAACCTGCTTTGATATAAAATCCTATTCTTCTGATGAAATCGTATCTGTAGAAGTGGAAAGCGGAAAGGTGCAGGTAGATTTGCCGGAAGCGATGATGCGGTTAAAAGGCAAAGAGAAAATACTTATCAATACCATTTCAGGCGAATACAGCAAACGACGGGAAGAGCGACCGGTAGCCATATGGAAAAAAGGCGGTCTGCGTTTCAACAGTACTCCGATACGTGACGTGGCAAAGGAACTGGAACGAATGTACAATTGCCGCATTACATTTGCCAACGGTAAATTCAACAATCTGATTTCTGGAGAACACGATAACAAGAGCCTGGAAGCAGTTCTTCAATCTATCGAATATACAAGTGGCATCCGGTATAAGAAGGAAGGCAACCGCATATTGTTATATAAATAGCAAAAAGATGTTAATCACACCCTAGTATATAGTTTACGGTGTGTATTACCTTGTAGAACCTTGAACATTTAACTTATAATTTAAAAAAGACATATTATGAAAGCACCCGGTTAATTCTATCTCAGAAAAATAGGAGCCGTCTCTCAGAGAAGCCCCTATTCCGTAATCCGAACGGATATTCATTCGTTTCGACCCGTGTGAATAACGTATCTCGTATTACAAGTTTGTGTTTTAAATAATCTATTCAATTACTAAAACGTACAAATTTATGAATAATCTTCCTAATATAAAAAGGAAAGTCAGAAATGTACATTCATTTTTAGCTTTTTTACTATTCGTATGCTTGTCATCATTGTCTAATTATATACAGGCACAAGAAAAGAAAAACATTACGCTGGATGTCAAGAATGAAACTGTAGAAAATGTATTCAATCAATTAAGTAAACAGACCGGCTACAAATTCTTTTATGATCAGGAAATTGTAAATGCCGCCCCACGTATTTCAATCAAAGCACGCAATAGCTCGTTAGAAAATATTTTAAGCAAGATAACGATACAGACCAATTTATATTTCAATAGGAAAAATAATACCATCTCCGTCGGCAAACAAAAAAGTCGGGAAACAATAAAATCAACAAGAACCAAAACCGTCAACGGAACAGTCACAGACCAGAACGGTGAACCCATTATCGGTGCCAATGTATTAGTAGAAGGTACGACAAACGGTATCATTACCGATATTAACGGAAACTATTCTTTGGCAAACGTAACCGAAGATGCTACTATTCAGTTCTCATACATCGGGTATCAAACAATCGAGGTCAAAGCGAACAGTAAAGAGTTGGCGCGTATCATACTAAAAGAAGACAGCGAGCTGCTGGATGAAGTAATAGTAGTAGGTTACGGTGTACAGAAACGTAGTGACGTCACAGGCGCTATATCTTCCGTAACTTCCGAGAAACTGAATTCTACCCCCTCTTCCAGCCTAGGTGAAATGCTGAGAGGACAAGCTGCCGGTGTGCAAGTTACCATGTCCAATGCCGCTCCCGGTGGCAGTTCAAATATTCTGATCCGGGGACGTCGTTCGCTTTCCGGCGGAAATGATCCTCTTTACATCGTGGACGGTGTCCCGATGACTAGTATAGATGATATAAACTCCAACGACATAGCATCGCTTGAAGTTCTAAAAGACGCTTCTTCACAATCAATCTACGGTGCCCGTGCAGCCAATGGTGTCATACTGATCACTACCAAACGGGGACAGACCGGAAAGATGAAAATCAGTTATAATACCTACGCCGCTTCACAAAGTATCCATAAGAACTTTGAGTTTTACAATGGAGAGGAATGGGCTGCTTTACGCAAGGAAGCATACTATAATGCCAATCTTAGCTATGATGAAGCCGACTGTTTCAGAGGGTTGATGCTCGACGTTCTTAAATCAGGAGAGTATGTTGACTGGGAAAAGTTGATGATAAGCTCCGCCTGGCAGCAAAAGCACGACATCTTGATACAATCCGGCGGAGACAAAACAAAGTATGCTTTGGGACTAGGATATTTTGACCAGAACGGTATGGTTCCAAATTCGGGATTCCAACGTTTAAGCGGACGATTGAACATCGACCACAAACTACTGAAAAATCTGACAATAGGTACGAACTTCTTATACACCAAATCATGGAAGAAAACAGCAGATGGCTCCTTCAATTCATTTATCACCATGCCGCCTCTGGCAAAAGTATATAATGACGATGGTTCCTTGCGTGAAGATGTAACCGAAGCCGGAGAATCCCACTACAACCCATTATGGAATATCGACTACTCAAACAATAAAAGCCAGACCGACCGGTTATTGATCAACTTTTTCGTGGACTGGAAAATCACAAAGGACCTGTCATACCGTGCAAACGGAAGTTTGAATACCAGGACTGTCCATAGCAACACTTATCAGGGGACAAAGCATACGACAGGACGCAATAACAATGGAAAAGCGACTGCCGGCACAAGTTTCTCTAACGACTATCTGTTCGAGAATATAGTCAACTACGTGAAGGATTTCAATAAGAACCATCATTTCGACGCAACCTTTATGCAAAGTGTCAATGTCATCGAATGGAAAAATCTGGGAATAAACGGTACCGGATTCGCAAACGATGATTTGACTTATAATGCGATAGGCTCTGCCAATGAATATGGTACGCCTACCTGGGAATTATCTGATAGAAAACTATTATCTTTCTTGGGACGTGTCAGATATAACCTGTTCGAGAAATACCTGTTCACCTTCGCTTTGCGTGTGGACGGTTCTTCCGTTTTCGGAAAGAATAACAAATATGGTTATTTCCCTTCGGGAGCCTTTGCCTGGCGGATAAATGAAGAATCCTTTTTAAAAGAAGCCAAATGGCTGTCCAACCTGAAACTCCGTTTAAGTTACGGTGCGGTCGGCAACCAAGGCGTTACCCCTTATAAATCACTTGGTTTGACAGATAGATACCTGACCGAATTCGGCGACAAGACTGTCATCGGTTATCTACCCGGAACGGAATTGACCAACCCTAACTTAAAATGGGAAACGTCCACTTCCGGAAATATCGGACTTGATTTCGGATTCTTCAACGGAAGAATCAATGGTACGATAGAATACTATAATACCAAGACTACCGACCTGCTTGTCACCAAGTCTATCCCAAGCTCGCTCGGATATTCCACCCAGACTGTAAACCTGGCGGAAATGAAGAATAATGGTATCGAAATAACGCTTAATACCACTCCCGTCAAAATCAAGGATTTCAGATGGGATATCAACTTCACTTTCACTAAAAACAAGAATGAAATTAAAAAGATAGACGGACAAGTTGACGAGAATGGAAAGCCGCTTGATGATGTGAACAACAAATGGTTTGTCGGACATCCGATGAATGTATATTACGACTATGTATTTGACGGCATCTGGCAGAAAGATGATGATATTGCCAATTCCCATATGCCGACAGCCACTCCGGGCAGCATCAAACTGCGCGATGTCAACAACGACAATCAGATAACAGCCGATGACAGAGTAGTGATGCAACGTGACCCCAAATGGATAGGTACAGTCGGCACATCTTTCAATTATAAAGGATTCGACTTATCCGCCGACCTATATATCTCTCATGGAGGAACTATATACAACCCTTATCTGACTACATTTGAAAATGGTGGTGACTTGACTGCCAAACGGAATGGTATCCGACGCAATTACTGGACACAGAATAATCCGTCTAATGAAGCCCCTGCGCCAAACATGACGCAAGCTCCTGCATATATCAGTTCATTGGGTTATCAGGATGCATCATATGTCCGTCTGCGAAACGTTACTTTCGGATACAATTTTCCTCGTGCACTTATCAGCAAAGCATACATGCAAAGCCTGAGAATCTATATGACACTGTCTAACTTCTGGACGAAAACCGATGTACAAGCTTACGGTCCGGAACAGACTCCGGGAGATTATCCCGAACCCAGGACTGTATTATTTGGATTGAATGTGACATTTTAATAAGATAAAATCATGAAAAAGAGTATATTATTTATAATTACAGCCTGCTTCCTGTTCACCAGTTCCTGCTCCGACTTCCTGGATGAAGAGCACAAGACGAAGTATAGCTCCGAATATGTATTCGGAACACCGGAAGGCCTAAAACTCGCAGTCAATGCACTATACGCATTGCAACGTTACTACGCAAATGATACTGAAAATGCCACCATCTTCGCTTTAGAAAGAGGTACGGATTTAGCTGTAACCAACGGCGGAACCGGTAACTTTTACGGTATCTATGACCCTAATTATTTAAAGCCATCCGCCAGCCAGGTAGGCTTCATGTGGCGTACAATGTATCAAATCATAGGCAAGGCCAATGAAATAATCGCCGCAGCCGAAGACTTAGAGGATACCCCTTCCTTACGGGCTACCGTCTCAGAAGCAAAATGTTTCAGAGCACAGTCTTATTTCCTGCTATACCGCACATTCGACAGAATATGGCTGAATATGTTGCCGACTACAGCCGAAAACGTCAACGATCCGAGAGATTTTCATGCCGCTTCTGAGAAAGAAGTGTTCGAACTTATTTACGAGGATTTGGAGTATGCCATTACAAACCTCGACTGGGTATCCGACGAAGCGGGAAGATTCACCCAAGCTGCTGCCCGTCATATGAAAGCCAAAGCCGCATTATGGCTCAAAGACTGGGATACAACTTTAGAGCAAGTGGAAGAAATAGAGAAATCGGGACATTTTGACTTGATTACATTGAATGAAGTATTCAACGCCGGAGACTTGAATCATAAAGAAGCGTTGATGGTACAACAGTGGAGTAAAAATCCGGGCGGTAATTTATCCAACGCCACTCCAAAAGGAAATTACTATGCTGCCTATTTCATTGCCCAATACCGTACCGAAATCGGTGGAACCGCAGAATATGCCTGTTCTTATGACAACTGGGGATATACTTACGGAAGATGTCTCCCCAGCCCCTATTTATTCTCACTGTATGACAAGGCTAAGGACAAACGTTATCAGGAGTACTATATACACCAGTACAAAAATACTACTGATAAAAACATCACATACGGTTCGGCTACCATAAAACCTGGAGATTATTTCCCTCTATATAAGAATGGAAGTATTAATAAGAATGTATATCCGGGATGCATCAAATATGGGGATAAATGGACGCGCACCGCTTCGGAAACACGCAGTTATAAAGATGTAATAGTGTACCGTCTAGCTGAATCCTATATAATGGCTGCCGAGGCAGCCTTGATGAAGAACGACCAAACATTAGCCAAATACTACTTTAACAAAACATGGGAAAGAGCCGGAAACAACAAATTCACTGGCATGCTTACCATGAAAGACATTATGGACGAACAAGCTCGCGAACTGTCTTTCGAAGGTGACAGATGGTATTTCCTGAAACGGTTGGGAATACTTATTGAGCAAGTCAAGGCATACGCTGGAGATCCGGAAATTCCCGCATCCATTCTCGGACGCAACAATCTGCCCGCCAACCCGCACTTTGTGCGATGGCCGATACCCGAAGCAGAAGTTATCAATATGGGAGCCGAAAATTTCCCGCAAAATGTAGGATACAAATAATAACTGAAAAAACATACATATAATAAGATGAAAAAAAAGATTACCATAATAACACTACTGTTCTGCTCTTTCGTTACGGGCTTGTTTGCCAATACTCCATCATATGATATTTGTATATACGGAGAGTCAGCTTCCGGAGTAATTGCAGCGATACAAGGCGCGCGTATGGGTAAGAAAGTAGTGCTTATATCGAAAAACAACCATGTCGGCGGTCTTGTCACATCAGGACTGACAGCCACCGACATGAACCGTAATGACCTGATAGGTGGTATAACAAAAGAATTCTACAACAAAATATACGATTACTACCTGCAACCTGAAGTCTGGCGCAATCAGGACAGAGAATCATTCATGGTTTCGACATTAAAGCGTACATATAAAGGGAAAAATGATGAAAGACAGATACAATGGGTTTATGAATCTTCAGTAGCCGAACGAATTATGCGGGATATGTTGAAAACGGCAGGAGTAGAAATTCTTTTCAACCACCGGCTTGATCTGGATAAGAACGTCCGGAAAGAAGAGAATATAATCCGGAGTATCCAACTGGAGAATGGAAAGGTAATTGAAGCCAAAATATTTATAGACGCTTCCTACGAAGGCGATCTTCTGGCACGTGCAGGAGTATCCTACACAGTAGGACGCGAATCAAACCTGCAATACGGGGAAACCTATAACGGCATCCGTCTCAATTACGACCAAGGAAAAGACCTGACAAAAATAAGCCCTTACATTAAAGAAGGGAATGTAAAATCAGGCGCCTTGCCCTACGTTACAGATCAGGAATGGGGCAAACAAGGGGATGCGGACAAACGCGTGCAAGCCTATTGCTACAGAATGACTCTGACAAACGACCCCGATAACCGTATATCTATTCAAAAGCCGAAGAACTATAATCCGTTATGGTATGAGATATATGCACGTATGCTAAAACTGGAACCGGAAACAAAACTTCAGCAAATTATAACATTGACTCCTATGCCTAACAAGAAAACGGATACCAACCATCTGGACTTCTTCGGAGCAAGTTATAACTATGCAGAAGCCGACTATAAAACCAGGCAGGAAATAGAGCAGTTACATAAAGATTATGCGCTGGGCATGTTGTGGTTTCTGGGACATGACAAACGTGTACCAGAACATATCCGCAAAGAAATGCTGGATTGGGGATTGCCTAAAGACGAATTCACTGACACCCAGAATTTCCCTTATCAAATATACGTACGGGAAGCCCGCAGGATGATCGGAGCATTTGTAATGACAGAAAAGAATGTACGCAAAATAGATCGTACGCCGGCCGAACATTCGGTGGGACTGGGTTCTTATGCCCTAGACTGCCATTATGTATCCCGCGTCATCGACCAAGAGGGCAAATTAAGAAATGAGGGTACTATATTCGCCCCTACCATTCCCTACTCCATCAGTTATTATTCACTGACTCCTAAAGAGGAAGAATGTGCCAACCTATTGGCAACCGTATGTTTATCATCTTCTCATGTTGCCTATAGTACAATCAGGATGGAACCGGTATATATGATATTAGGACAATCGGCAGCCACAGCCGCCGCTCTAGCAATAGATTCGAATTTACCTGTCCAGAAAATATCTTATGATGTATTGAAGTATAAATTACTACAGGACGGACAATTATTATCAGTACCCACTAAAAAATAAAGTTATGAAACTAAAATACATAATAACCTCAGTTTTTGTGCTTGCCGCCGTACTGAATGTTGCATGCTCAGACAGCGACAACTATACAATACCTAAAGGCTCTTTTGAAGAAAAGCCAATTGTTCCTCCCGTTAAAGTTGAGACATCAAAAGTCGACGGGAAATGGAGATTGCTGGTGGACGGTCAAGAACTATATGTCAAAGGAGCCGCATGCAACAACTTCTATGCTGAAGCAGCTGATTTCGGTGCTAATGTAGTCAGGACATACGGAGTATCCGACAAGAGCAAAGCCATTCTGGATGCCGCTCAGGAAAAAGGACTCTATGTCAATTTCGGACTTTACATAAAAAGAGAAACCGACGGTTTCGATTATAACAACGAAGCGGCAGTAAAAGCTCAATTTGATGAAATGAAAGCGGCAGTCGAACGTTTCAAGGACCATCCGGCGCTTTTGGTATGGTCGATAGGAAATGAAGCGGAAGCAAGTTACACCAATCTCAAACTATGGGATGCCATCAATGACATAGCCAAGATGATTCATGAAACCGATCCTAATCATCCCACTACAACGACATTGGCTTCCTCTAATGTAAACCACATAAAAAATATTATAGAAAAAGCTCCGCATATAGATATTCTTTCAGTCAATACGTATGCGCCTAACCTGCCGGGGGTATTGGGAAATCTTCAGTCCGCAGGCTGGACCAAGCCGTATATGATTACAGAGTTCGGACCACGCGGCACTTGGCAAATGAATCCCGAACCCGAAAGAGTGCTACCATGGGGAGGTCTAGTAGAACAGACCAGCAGTGAAAAAGAAGCTGACTATCTGAAAGCCTACCAAGAGAATATAGCTGCCAATAAAGACAACGGTTGCTTAGGTTCGTTTGTATTCTTATGGGGATACCAAACTCACGGGGAAGTACTGACCTGGTACGGGCTATTCGACAAAAAAGGATATACCTTCCCAGCAGTTGATGCCATGCAATATGCATGGACAGGAAGTTATCCGAAAAACCGGGCCCCGGTAATAGCAACCCGTAATGATATACTGATGAATGGCAAGAAAGCGGAAGACGCTATTATTGTCAGCCCGAATTCATCCAACGAAGCTAAAGTCACAGCCACCGACCCGGATGGGGATGCACTGACCTACGATTGGATGATTATGAAGGAAAAGACAGCTTCTTCAGACGGCAGCCTGCCGGATGGCATCACCGGATTAATAGATGATAACACTAAAAAGGAAATTACATTCAAGGCTCCCTCAACGGTCGGTAACTATCGTCTGATAGTCTTTGTGCGCGATGTGAAAAACAAAAAAGTAGCAAGTGCGGTTATTCCATTTTCAGTTCAATAAAAAAATTATCGACTATGAAACTATTAAAATATAATTTAGGCATCTTGTTGTGTCTCACAGCTATCTTCTTCATTGCATGTGACAGTGACGATGAAACTATACAACAGAACCCGAAACCGACTATTAAGTTCACGAAAGTCGGAGACGAACCAGTCATTGCTTATCCGGGCACAGAACTCTGTTTTTCTGTTGAGATGACAGGCACAGCCGGCATTAAGAAAGTCGTTACCATGCTCGATTCACAAGAAATCCCCGGAAGTGCCAAAGAATATCCGGAAAATACGGATAAAGACTCATACAGCGTATCATACACCATAAAATCGGAAGAAGTAGGTAAAACATTGAACTTTGTAATACTGGCAACTGACAATGAGGAAAAGAAATCCACTGCCGAATATGTAGTTTACATCCAGGCTGCCAAACCGGAAATTGAAATAAAGATTCCTAATACCGCACCGGAAACGGTTACCGCGGGAGAAGTGGTAGCGTTCGATATTGAGATTACTTCCGCAACAACATTAAGAAGCATAAAAACATATCTCGAAGGTCTGGAAATTACAGATTTAACCAAAGAGACATTTGAGAATCCCAACAGTGATATCTATGTATTCTCATACACGACTACTGATTTGAATGCTGGACAAACCCTGTTATTCACATTTGAAGTGATGGATGCCAACGGCGGTATCGTAAGAAGTGAATATAGCGTAGAAGTAACGAGAGCAGTAGAATTAGACATAAATGAATTCTACACACTTAAAATCGGAGCACAAGCCAGTACAGACGCAGGGCCTTTCTTAAATACTACTAACGGAGAAATTTATGTACGAGACGGAGCTGCTGCCAAATCAGCCAATATCGACATTACCCTATTCTATAGTAACGGTTCATACGGCTATTATTTCGTATCCCCGTCTGATGCAAGCATCGAAGCTATTTTTAAAGCACCAGATGCAATAACAACCTGGGAACATCGTAACAGTACGAAACTGAAAGTTATCCAAATGACGCCAGACGAATTCTTAGCAATCAATTCTGCTGAAATGATTCAGAATCTCTACACGAGCTCATCCGAAGCAGAAGTAGAGAAACTGACAGACAAGCTGGGAGTAGGCTCTATCATCGGATTCAAAACTGTTACCGACAAATATGGTATTATAATTGTCAGGTCATTTGCCAGCGGCAGTTCAAAAGGAAATGTCACCATAGACATGAAAGTGGAAAAATAACCCGGTTCTCAAAATAAATTAATTCTTAACCGCCCTTATTTATGACAAAAATAGGGGCGGATTAGAAATTATTATCTATAAAACAATGAAAATAAAATTACTATCCATCCTGCTAATTACTTTTCAGCCCTTAGTATTCGGGGCTAATGACATACCTGAACGACCGCTTTATCTTGATCCTTCCCAGCCAATCCGGACAAGAGTGGAAAATCTGATGTCCTTAATGACGCTGAAAGAAAAGGTTGCCCAAATGTGCCAGTATGTAGGTCTGGAACATATGCGCGACGCGGAAAAGAATATCACGGAAGAAGAGTTACTGAACGGTCATGCCAGAGGATTTTACAAAGGATTGCACTCCACAGGAGTGGAACGAATGGTCACACGGGGAGAAATCGGTTCATTTCTTCATGTCCTGACTCCTGCGGAAGCCAATCATCTGCAAAAGTTGGCGGAAAAAAGCCGTTTGAAAATTCCCTTGCTGATAGGGATTGATGCCATACATGGAAACGGGCTCGTCAGCGGCTCTACCATTTACCCGTCTCCGATAGGAATGGCTTCCACATTTGCGCCCGATTTAATAGAACAGGCAAGCAGGCAGACAGCCTTCGAAATGCGTGCGACAGGTTCTCACTGGGCTTTCACTCCCAACATAGAAATAGCCTGTGATGCCCGTTGGGGAAGAGTAGGAGAAACATTCGGAGAAGACCCTTATCTGGTATCCCGCATGGGAGTAGCATCCATAAAAGGTCTGCAAACAGACAGCCTTACAGGACTAAATACCGTATTGGCCTGTGCCAAACATTTGGTTGCAGGGGGAATAGCCAATAACGGAACCAATGCCAGTCCGGTAGAATTGAGTGAAGGCAAACTAAGAAACTTCTTTTTGCCCCCATTCAAAGCAGCCATACAAGAAGCCAAACCTTTTACCCTTATGCCGGCACATAACGAATTGAATGGAGTCCCGTGTCATGCAAACAAATGGTTGATGACCGACATTATGCGGAATGAATACGGATTCGATGGGTTCATTGTAAGCGACTGGATGGATATGGAAGCAATCAGCACACGCCACCGGATAGCCGAAAATACAGCTGACGCATTCTTTCTATCCGTAAATGGTGGAGTAGACATGCATATGCATGGCCCTGTTTTTTCCGATGCCATCCTGAAACTTATAAAAGAAGGAAAACTGACGGAAGAAAGAATTAACAAAGCATGCGCCAAGATACTGGAAGCCAAGTTCCGGCTAGGATTATTCGAGAACCGATATGTTACGGAAGCCGGAATAAAGAATACGGTTTTCACCAAAGAACATCAGCAAACAGCACTAGAAATCGCCCGGCGCTCCATTGTCCTATTGAAAAACGAGAGTCTGCTTCCCGTTGACACCCAAAAATTCAAAAAGATACTCGTGACAGGGCCTAACGCCAATAACCAGTCAATCATGGGCGACTGGGTATTTGAGCAACCGGAGAAGAATGTATCAACCATACTGAAAGGCATAAAAGAGGAAGCACCCGGTGCACAGATAAATTATGTAGATGTCGGCTGGAATATGAGAGCATTGGATAGTGCCAAAATAGATGAGGCCATACAAACAGCAAAGTCTTCGGATCTGGCAATTGTCGTAGTTGGAGAAGACTCTTTCCGACAGCACTGGAAAGAGAAAACATGCGGAGAAAACAGGGACCGTATGGATATCACCCTTTGGGGTAAACAGGACTATCTTGTGGAATCTATTTACAAGACAGGCGTTCCTACTATCATCATTTTGGTAAACGGACGTCCCCTTGCCACCGGATGGATTGCTGAAAATATCCCGGCTATTATTGAAGCTTGGGAACCAGGGTCAATGGGTGGAAAAGCAATTGCGGAAATCATCTTCGGCAAAGTAAACCCCAGCGGAAAGTTACCCATCACTATTCCACGGCACGTAGGTCAGATTTCAACTGTATATAATCACAAACCGTCCCAATTTCTCCATCCTTATATCGACGGGGACAAAACGCCGCTTTATCCTTTCGGGTATGGCCTAAGCTATACTTCTTTCAAGTACGACCAGCTTAAAGTAAACAAGGCGGATTATCATGCCAACGAAGAAATAGAGGTTACTGTGAATGTCAGTAACACAGGAAAAAGGCGAGGGGAAGAAGTCGTCCAACTTTATATTCGGGATGATTACAGTAACACCACCCGACCGGTGAAAGAACTGAAACGTTTTCAACGTATTCTTTTGGAAAAGGGAGAAAGCAAAGTGGTATCATTTCGCTTAAACAAAGAAGACCTTTCCTACTATAACCATAAAGCCGAATATGTACTGGAACCGGGTACGTTCACCGTCATGGTGGGCGGTAGTTCTTTGGACAAAGACCTGCAAAAAGTTAAGTTTAACGTAAAATGAAATCGGATATGAAGAAACTGATTCTATTATTGACCATTCTTACTTTTCTGTTCAGTTGTAAAAGCAACCCGAAGGAAGAGTACGATATATGTATCTATGGTGGTACTTCCGCTGGAGTAATAGCAGCATACTCTGCCAAGATGTTGGGTAAGAAAGTGTTACTTATCGAACCGCAAAACCGCCTCGGTGGACTGACTTCCGGTGGACTTGGTTTCACCGATATAGGAAACAAACAAGTAGTGACCGGATTATCAAAAGACTTTTACCGCCGTTTGGGAGCTCATTATGGCAAACTGGAACAATGGATATTCGAACCCAAAATAGCGGACAGCCTCTTTAATGACTACATTAAACGGGCAGACGTCGAAGTTTTATACAAATACAGAATCACAGATGCCCAACTTGCCAATGGATATATAAAAAATATCACTCTTGAAAGTTCCGACGGAACAAAACCCGGCAAATCCATAGCCGCCAAAGTATTCATCGACTGTACTTATGAGGGTGACCTGATGGCTAAAGCAGGAGTTTCCTACACGATAGGCCGGGAAAGCAACAAACTGTATGATGAAACTTATAATGGCGTCCAACTGATGAAAGGACACCAGTTTCCGGATGGAGTAGACCCATACAAGATAAAAGGTGATTCCACAAGCGGATTATTATGGGGAATCAGTCCTGCCGCATTTTCATCGGACGGTACGGGCGACAAGTTAGTACAAGCCTATAATTACCGCATTTGCCTCACCGACAATCCAGCCAACAAAATAGAAATCACCCGCCCGGAAAATTATGATTCCACCAAATACGAGTTACTGCTACGCCTGTTTGACGCCCAACCCAATAAAAGGAAACTAAACCATTATTTTATCTGGAGCCGGATGCCAAACAATAAGACGGATATAAATAACCGGGGAGGATTTTCTACTGATATGATTGGAATGAATCATAACTATCCGGAAGCATCTTACGAAGAAAAGGCAGAAATCATAAAAGCACATAAAGACTATACCCAAGGATTACTTTATTTCTACAAGACCGACCCCAGAGTTCCGCAAGAATTAAGAGACGAAATACAGGCATGGGGCTATCCCAAAGACGAATATACCGAGGACAACCATTGGTCGCCTCAACTATATATCAGAGAAAGCCGCAGAATGACAGGGGATTATGTAATGACGCAAGCACATTGCGAAGGACGAGAAACAGTTACCGATGGTATCGGTATGGCTGCATATACCATGGACTCACACAACTGCCAACGGATACTCGTAAAAAAAGATGGTAAGTACATGGTAAAAAATGAAGGAAATGTAGAAATCGGCGGCGGACTCCCCTACCCCATATCCTATCGTTCCATCATCCCAAAGGAAGAAGAATGTAAGAACTTGCTCGTTCCCGTTTGTCTCTCTGCCAGTCATATTGCCTATGGTTCCATCCGTATGGAACCGGTATTTATGGTATTGGCACAGTCTGCCGCTATCGCCGCAGCAGAAGCCATAAACACAGGAAGCGTACAGACCGTCGATATAAAAAAAGTACAGGCATTGCTACACGAAAATCCTCTATTGGACGGTAGTTTTTCCGAGATACTGATTGACGACAGCGAACTGGACTTATCCATCAATAATGATTGGGAAGTTATAAAAAAACAAGGAGGATATGGTCCCACTTTCCTGAAATCCAAAGTTCGCAACGGTTCGCCTATCCGTTTCAGCCCACATATGGAACATGAAGGAAAATACAAAGTCTATACTTATTATCACATGAGAAAAGATATATCACCGGCTATCACATATTCCATTTCGGACGGAATCGATAGTTGGACAAGAGTCATACATAAAGACAGCGTGAGAATAGAAGGACAAACTACGGGAGAATGGGTAGAACTGGGAACATACAACTTTCAAAAAAGCCCCATGCCATATATAGAAATATCCACCGGAGATACAAGCGGGGCGGTCATTGCTGACGCTGTACTATTCATACCCGTAAAATAAGATTTATATGTATATGAAAAAGATTTTGTGTTTGCTATATCTGCTATCAATATTTTGTTTTTCCCATGCTCAGAATGAGAATATATATTTAGAGCAAAAGATTGATTCAACCCTATCGGGTATGACTATCCGTGAAAAAGCAGGGCAGTTGAACCAGCTTGACGGACGCGGTACAATTGAAAATCTGAAGATATTGATACGAAAAGGAGAAATCGGTTCGGTTATGAATGTTACCGAACCCGAAATCGTCAATGAGTTACAAGAAATCGCCTGCAAACAATCAAGAACCGGTATCCCCCTGGTTTTCACCCGCGACGTCGTGCATGGTTTCAAAACAATGTTACCCATTCCGTTAGGACAAGCTGCCACCTTCCATCCGGAACTGATACAGAAAGGGGCACGAATCGCAGCCATAGAAGCCACGGAGCATGGTGTCAGATGGTCATTTGCACCCATGATAGACATATCCAGAGATGCCCGGTGGGGACGCATAGCCGAAAGTTTTGGTGAAGATACCTATCTCACGGAACAAATGGCTGTTGCCGTAGTAAACGGATTTCAAGGTGATAATTTATCAAATCCACAATCAATGGCTGCCTGCGCCAAACATTTTATCGGATACGGGGCTGTAGAAGGAGGACGTGATTATAATTCAACTCATATTCCCGAAAGACAGTTGAGAGATGTCTATCTTCCGCCTTTCGAAAAAGCTGTAAAAGCCAATTGTTCCAGTATTATGACTTCGTTCAATGATAATGATGGGATTCCGGTTACAGGAAACAAAAAACTATTAAAGGGTATTCTTCGCAAAGAATGGAAGTTTGACGGGGTTGTAGTTTCCGACTGGGGCTCTGTAACGGAAATGATAAAACATGGCTTCGCTGAAGACCGGAAAGATGCAGCCCGAAAAGCGATAGAAGCCGGACTGGACATGGATATGTCTTCCAAAGCCTTTATTCAGAATATAGAGGAATTAATCGCCAAGGGGATAATTACCGAAGAGACATTGGACAATGCGGTGCGAAATGTACTAAGATTAAAGTTCAGGCTCGGACTGTTTGACAATCCTTACACTGATATTAATAAGAAAAAAGAAACCTATTCGGACAAGCATCTGGCTATTGCAAAAAAGATTGCGGAAGAATCTGTCGTCCTATTGAAAAATGAGAACCGCACATTACCGCTATCTCCGAAAATAAAAAGTATCCTGATAGTAGGGCCATTATCCGATGCTCCTCACGATCAACTCGGAACCTGGACAATGGACGGAGAAACAGAGAAAACACAAACTCCTGTAAAAGCACTGCGTGAAATGTATGGCGACAAAGTGGAAATTCATTTTGTGAAAGGTCTGGAGTACAGCAGAGATAAAAATAAGATGAATTTCAATAAGGTATTGGCAAAAGCAAGCCAAGTAGATGCCATTATAGCTTTTATCGGTGAAGAAGCCATCCTGTCAGGCGAAGCGCATTGTTTGGCTGACATAAAGCTACAAGGAGCACAATCCGAACTTATCAAAATATTAAGCAGAACAAATAAGCCGCTCATTACAGTTATCATGGCCGGACGCCCATTGATTATCAATGAGGAGCTAAACCTATCCGATGCTGTATTATATGCTTGGCATCCCGGAACGATGGGCGGTAACGCACTGGCAGATATTTTATTTGGTAAGACTACACCTAGCGGCAAACTACCCGTTACTTTTCCAAAAGCAACAGGACAAATTCCCATTTACTATAATCACACCAATACCGGGCGTCCGGCTACAGGAAAAGAAAAGTCTTTAGACGAAATACCTTTAAATGCCAAACAGTCAGTATTAGGGCACTCCTCTTATTATCTCGATTTAGGAGCACAACCTTTATTCCCATTCGGATATGGTCTGTCATACACATCTTTCGAATATTCCGATTTAAAAATAGACCACACCGTACTCACTCCGAACGATACGCTTTCAATTAGCGTCAAAGTGAAAAATACAGGGCAATATAAAGGGACAGAAGTAGTTCAACTCTATGTATCGGATCTTTTCGGTTCCGTCACTCGCCCGGTAAAGGAACTAAAAGGGTTTAAAAGGATAGAGTTAAGTCCAAATGAAGAAAAAATGGTAGTATTCGAACTCTCCTCATACGAACTGAGCTTTTGGAATATTAATATGAAAAAAGAGGTGGAACCAGGTAAGTTCAAAATAAGAATCGGCACTGATAGTCAAAGCGGACCGGAAACCTTTTTCGAAATAAAGTAATAACAGCAATGGAGTAAAGAACTTCTATGATTAATCATCGCCGAGAACTTTATTCTCCTTTCCTTTGTTATTACTGATAGTAAAGTGCAAATAAGATGCACAACAAAGTTCTATTAAAAAAGAAAGGAAGATTATGAAAAAAGTAATCGACAGAGCTTCATCAAGAGGCTATTTTAATCACGGCTGGCTCAAGACCCATCACACATTCAGTTTTGCCAACTATTATAATCCGGAAAGAATTCATTTCGGAGCATTACGAGTGCTGAACGATGACAGTGTAGACCCGTCTATGGGATTCGATACACATCCGCATAAAAATATGGAAGTGATTTCCATCCCTCTAAAAGGATACCTGAAACATGGTGACAGTGTACAAAACACTAAAACCATCACTCCAGGTGATATTCAGGTTATGAGTACAGGCAGCGGCATTTATCACAGTGAATACAATGGCAGTGATAAAGAACAACTGGAATTCCTGCAGATATGGGTATTTCCACGAGTTGAAAACACCAAACCGGAGTATAACAACTTCGATATTCGTCCGCTCCTGAAACCAAATGAACTGGCGCTAATCCTGTCTCCGAACGGGAAGACTCCAGCTTCTATCAAACAAGATGCATGGTTCTCTATGGGAAGTTTCGATACGGAAAAAACAATCGAATATAAGATGCATCAGGAAGGTAACGGGGTATATATCTTCGTACTTGAAGGAGAAATCACAGTGGCGGAAGAACGGCTGTCCAAACGTGATGGTATCGGTGTTTGGGATACAAAAGAATTCCCGATACATATATTAAAAGGAACCCAACTTCTATTAATAGAAGTACCCATGTAATTTTCGCTAAAATTTCAATTTATTCTATTCAAAAAGCGGCCTCATCGAAAAGATGAGACCGCTTTTTGATTCATTATCCAAGATTGGTCATTATCGGAGAAATCGTTATTTCCCTTTCTTATAATTCTCCAATCCGGTCTGTAAGAATTCAATATACTTAGGGATATCTTCGTTATAAGCATACGACTTATTCAATGGTTTACCCTGATTGTCCAGCAATACATAGAAAGGCTGGGCATTAGCTCCGAATTTCACACGTTGCAGATAGCTCCATTTATCGCCGACAGTACGCAAAGTACGTTCTGTACCATTTTCGAGAATCTTCACGGGTTCGGTCAACGGAGTTTTATTATCTACATAAAGTGTTATCAATACGTAGTCGTTATTAATCAAATCACTCACTTTCGGGTCAGTCCATACCGCTGCTTCCATCTTACGGCAGTTTACGCAACCATATCCGGTAAAGTCGAGCATAACCGGTTTTCCGTTCAGACGGGCATATTCCATTCCTAAATCATAGTCATCGAATTTCGCGTGTACATCATTCTTATGCAGATTGAAATCTTGCGTCTGCATAGGCGGAGCAAATGCAGATACGGCTTTCAATGGTGCTCCCCACAAACCGGGAACCATATATACGGCAAATGCTAAAGAGATTAACGCCATAAAGAAGCGGGTTACTCCCACCTTATTATCATCGTCATCGTGCGGGAATTTGATCTTGCCCAACAGGTAGAATCCAAGCAAAGCAAAGATGACAATCCATAAAGCCAGGAATGTTTCGCGATCAAGCAATCTCCAACCATAAGCCAAATCAGCAACTGACAAGAATTTAAGTGCAAATGCTAATTCGAGGAAACCCAGTGTAACCTTGATAACATTCATCCATCCGCCGGACTTTGGCATCGATTTCAGCCAAGACGGGAACAGGGCGAAGAGTGTGAACGGCAACGCCAAAGCAATGGCAAATCCTAACATACCGATTGCCGGAGCAACTACGCTTCCTGTTGTAGATACCTGTACCAGCAGGAAGCCGATAATCGGACCTGTACAAGAGAAAGATACCAATGAAAGCGTGAAAGCCATCAGGAAAATACTTAGCAATCCGGTCGTAGATTCAGCTTTGCTATCTACTGCATTTCCCCACTTCGACGGCAGCCTGATTTCAAACGCTCCAAAGAATGAAGCAGCAAAAATCACCAGCATCAGGAAGAAGAGAATGTTGAAAATAGCATTGGTAGATAAAGCATTTAATGCACTGGCTCCGAAAATCAAAGTAATAGCCAAGCCCAATGCCACATAAATCACTACGATAGATGCACCGTATGTCCACGCATCACGAATTCCTTTCTTTTTGTCTTTACTACGTTTTAAGAAGAAACTGACTGTCATCGGAATAATCGGCCATACACAAGGGGTAAACAATGCCAATAATCCACCCAGAAAACCTGTTATGAATATATATATCCAGGACATGTCTTCCTGACCATGTTCTTCTCCTAAGGCTTGTAAATCACTGATTACCGGTTTCCAAAGATCACCCGATGCAACAGCAGGCTGAATATCCGTAGCAGCTTCGGTTGTAGTTGCAGACACCAGTTCCATCATCGCAGAAGAATCTTTCGTAGCAGCAGGCACGGGTTCTTCTTTTTGCTTATCCGCTACCTTTTGCTCCGGTTGCTCTGTTTTCGTTGCAGCGGCATTTCCGGCTTTTGCTACTCCGGAATACTTAAACGGCACCTGAGTAGGAGGCAGACAACTCTCGTCATCACAAGCTCCGTATTCCAGATAACCTTCGATTGCGTAAGCTCCACCCGTGAATTTTACTTTCTGCACAAACTTTGCTGCGTTCTCGAAATAGCGTACCTTCATTTCGAATAATTTATCGAAAGTAGATACTTCTTTGCCTACAGGTTTCAGTTTGCCAACAAGCTCAATACCCGATTTATTATCAACATTGAATGTTGCGGAAATAGGGCCGCCATCTCCCAGATCGGTAGAATAAACATGCCAACCTTTATCAATGGTAGCTGTAAACACCACCTCTGCCTCCGTATCGGAGAGAGGTGTCAGCTCTGTTTTAAACTTTACCGGATCTTTGATCTGCGCTTGCAATGCATATACAACAAAGCTTAAAAGCAGGAAAGAAATTATTTTTCTCATCTTTATTTTTTGGGTTTATAATTCATAGTCTACGCACGCACGGCTCTCCTTCGTTTCAGCCAGAATCTTTCCGGCAGCTACGTGGTCGGGATGTGTTGCGTAGAATTTTACATCTTCTAGTGTATCAAACTCACTGTAAAGCGCAATATTCCATGTTTCACCAGGATTCATATTCAATCCGACCTCCACTTTGCGAATTACAGAAATTTTAGCAGGAAGAGCTTCTATCGCTTCCTTGAATTTAGTCATGACTACCAGTTTCTCTTCAGCAGGAACTTCGTCTTTTAACTTAAATAATACAATGTGTTTTACCATTACGTTGTTATTTTAATGAATTGTTTCTATATTTGTCTTGTTAATGCGTTTACCACATTAATAGTAATGCAAAAATACTCTATTTGGTTCAAATATACATTTAAAGAGATGTTAATTATAGGAATAGCAGGCGGAACGGGCTCCGGAAAGACCACCGTCGTACGGAAAATTATAGAAAGTCTCCCTGCAGGAGAAGTAGTACTCTTACCACAGGATTCATACTACAAAGACAGTAGTCATGTCCCGGTTGAAGAACGCCAGAATATCAATTTTGACCATCCTGATGCTTTTGAATGGAGTCTGCTTTCCAAGCATGTCATGACGCTGAAAGAAGGAAAGAGTATCGAACAGCCCACCTATTCTTATCTCACATGTACACGCCAGCCCGAAACGATTCATATCGAACCTCGTGAAGTGGTTATCATTGAAGGAATCCTTGCCTTATGTGATAAAAAGCTGCGCAATATGATGGACCTCAAAATATTTGTTGATGCCGATCCCGACGAACGCCTGATACGTGTCATCCAGAGAGATGTCATTGAGCGCGGACGTACTGCCGAAGCTGTAATGGAACGTTATACACGGGTTTTAAAACCTATGCACTTGCAATTTATCGAACCTTGCAAACGATATGCCGACCTTATTGTACCGGAAGGAGGCAGTAATAGGGTGGCTATTGATATACTGACCATGTACATCAAGAAGCACCTTAAGAATTAAAAATTGAAAATTAAAAATTAAGAAATGAATGTCAAGACACTGAGTATTCCTTTATTTCTTATTCTATTTTGTTGTATGCTCGGATGCCGGAATAAGCATCATAACAAGATGGATGAGACAGCACGTGATCTTCCACAAATAAAAGATAGTGGCGAACTCGTTGTATTGACATTATATAGTTCTACTTCCTATTTCATTTACCGGGGACAAGAAATGGGGTTCCAGTATGAACTTAGTGAACAGTTTGCCAAAAGTCTGGGACTAAAGCTTAGGATTGAAGTAGCCAACAGCGTCGACGAAATGATCCAAAAATTATTGGCAGGCGAAGGAGACATGATTGCCTATAATCTGCCAATCACCAAAGAGTGGAAAGACAGTCTTCTTTATTGTGGCGAAGATGTAATTACTCATCAGGTAATTGTTCAGCAAGGAAGAGGAAAACAGAAGCCGTTGGAAGATGTAACCGAACTGGTTGGAAAAGATATATACGTAAAACCGGGGAAATATTATGATCGCCTCGTCAATCTGAACAGTGAATTAGGAGGAGGTATCCGGATTCATGAAGTCACCAATGACAGTATCACTATTGAGGACTTGATTACACAAGTAGCACAAGGAAAAATTCCGTATACGGTAGCCGACAATGATTTAGCCAGACTTAATAAGACCTATTATCCCAATTTAAATATCGACCTGTCCATCAGTTTCGATCAACGCTCTTCGTGGGCGGTACGAAAAGACAGCCCCGAGCTGGCAGCCGCTGCTACCCAATGGCATCAGGAAAACATGACTTCTCCTGCTTACACAGCCAGTATGAAACGTTATTTTGAGAATAGTAAAATGATGCCGCACTCTCCTATCCTCTCCTTAAAAGAAGGAAAGATATCTCATTATGACCATTTATTCAAGAAGTATTCCAAAGACATCGGCTGGGACTGGCGTATGCTCGCATCATTAGCATATACAGAATCCAATTTCGATACTACCGCTGTATCTTGGGCTGGCGCCAAAGGACTCATGCAGTTGATGCCTGCCACAGCACGCGCAATGGGAGTACCTCCCGGCAAAGAGCAGAATCCGGAGGAAAGTGTGAAAGCGGCTATTAAATATATTACCGCCACCGACCGGAGTTTCAGCATGATTCCCGACAAACAGGAACGGCTCAATTTTATCCTGGCATCTTACAACGCCGGTTTGGGACATATATATGATGCAATGGCACTAGCCGAAAAATACGGGAAGAACAAATTAGTATGGAAAGATAATGTAGAAAACTTCATCTTACTTAAAAGCAATCAAGAATACTTCACCGATCCTGTCTGCAAAAACGGATATTTCCGTGGCATCGAGACTTACAATTTCGTTCGAGATATTATGTCGCGCTACGAATCCTACAAAAAGAAAATAAAAGCGTGAGTAAAGTATTAGGTGTAATAATACCTAATACTTATTTCTTATAGGTCATCAGACTGATTACGACAATAGCCAATACAGATAATGGTAAGGCAAATAATATCGGGTCAATCACAGGGAAAGGATAAGTGGTAATCAACACATCCCGCCCGAATAACGCTTTACAGATACCCAATGCCGCAGATTCTTTCTGATGAAGAAATACAAGAGCAAACAGACTGCCGATTGTTCCCACCCAAAGACTTGCCATGACGCCTTGTTTAGTAGCTTTCTTCCAATATAAAGCACAGAAATAAGCCGGAAGAAAAGCGGCTGCACAAATTCCCATAAAGATGGAAGTTCCGCGGGCTATAATATCATGAGGCAACATATAACAAATAATATAGCTGACCAGGATAGAGAACAATACACCCAGACGGATCACATTGGTTAGTTTATTCCGTGAACGGGGTTTATAAGTTCCGTAAATATCAGAGCCTACCGAAGCACCCATCGTATGGAACTGTGAACTTAACGTAGACATACTGGCTGAAAGGATGCACAACATAAAAAGCGCGGCAAACCAGTCGGGCATCGCTTTATTAATAAAATATGGAATTATCTTATCAATATCCTGCACAACTTCGGTAGCAACCGCTCCTTCTGTCTTCAGGAAGAAAAGATTACTCAAGGCTCCGGCATGATAGATAGCTCCTACTGTTATAATCAGAAAGAAACAACCGATGAATACACCGCGGTTCAACTGCTTACTACTCTCCACGGTCATAAAGCGAACCACCAGCTGGGGTTGTGCAAGACAACCGATTCCTACCCCTAAAATGAGAGAAGTAACAAGTGAATACCATTGCGGGGAGCCTGTTGCAGGCATTGCTGTCCATCCCTGATGCCCCAATGCCTTAAATTTTTCAGGAACTAACGGAGCAATAGCTGTCAATTCTTTATTAGCTTCCGTAAACCCCATACCGAGCACCTGATACAGAGAAAACAATAAAAACAACATACAGCCAAACATAATAACTGCCTGTAACGCATCTGTATACATCACTCCTTTCATTCCTCCTGCTATGACATAAGCAGCAATGACCAATGTAAATATCAACAAAGAGATATTGAAATCAATCTGGAAAATCTGTTCGATGAATACGGCTCCTCCTTTCATTACAACCGCTGCATAAAGCGGCATTCCGATGAAAATAACAGCAGCAATAAATACCTGTATATTACGGGAGCGGAAATGACGGCCTAATAATTGTGGGAAAGTACTCACATTCAACTTCGCCCCCATACGCCGGGTACGCAAACCGAAAAAGATAAAAGCTATCACCACCCCTACAAACATATTGAGGAAACAGAGCCACTGAATACCCATTCCAAAAGCAGCCGCTACTCCTCCAAAACCTACAATAGCAGATGCGGAAATAAACGTAGCACCATAAGAAAGTGCCATTACGATAGGATTCATCTGACGTCCGCCTACCAAATAGTCACTGGTATTCGTAGTTTTCTTATATCCCAAAAAGCCGAGGTAGGCTAGTGACAGCAGATAAGCTACCACAATTAGTCCAAGAGTAAATGTATTCATCGGGTTTCGTCTTTTTCGTCGTCCTTATTCCAATATTTCAGCCCAAACCAGGCAGCAAAAATCACACATACCACCGAAAGTAGGTAAGGTAGAATAATAAAAGGGTCGTCTATTCCAAACATTTGCGTATCAGATTTTAATCAATTCGGACACAAATGTAAGGAAATTATTGAAAAGACAAAACTTTTGATTACTAATACTGATTATAATGTATCTTTTTCTCGTCAAATTTCTGTTTCGGGTTCTCTTTTGTTGCCGGATAGCCAAAAGGAATGACACAAAGCGGAAGAATATTATCGGGCAGGTTAGTATATTTACGCACTACTTGCATACGGTCTTCGTAAGGATAGGCCGCTGTCCATACAGCACCCAATCCCAGACTTTCAGCAGCCAGCAAAATATTCTGTGCCGCTGCGGAACAATCTAAATACCAATATGAAGAGCGTACAGAATCTCCACAGACAATGATGGCATTACGAGCCTGCGTCAGCATTTTAGCATAAGGAAGTGCTGCTGCCATTGAATCCAGTTTGGCACGATCAGATACTACCACAAATTCCCATGGACGGATATCCCTACCCGTAGGAGCAGCCATTCCGGCACGAAGCATCAAGTCGATTTTCTCTTTCTCTACTCCTTTATTCAGATAAGCACGCACACTTTTGCGCTCGAAAATATTATCCAACACAGCATTTCCGGTTCCGGATGTTCCTTTTTCTTCTTTTGCAGAAGAACAGGAGGTCATAGCAGTGACTGCTACAATCAGACATAAGAAAGAGAAAATCTTTTTCATTGTGACAATGTTTAAAACAGGTTCAACTTATTTTTCTGTGCTTCTTCCAACGAAACAGTTTCACGCTTCATCAGACCACTCTTTTCACGGAGTGCTTGATATTCTGCCTCCAATTCGTTCACCAGCTCGGCTTTTGCCTGCGGGTTGAGCAATTTGGAAGCAACGCCTGCATTTTGGGAAGCATCTTTCAGGTGTACTACCGGAGCATGATAAACAGGAGCAATCTTTAATGCCGTATGCATCTTCGATGTAGTAGCTCCACCAATCAAAAGAGGAATATCCAAACCTGCTTTTTCAAGTTCAACAGCTACGTGAGCCATTTCTTCCAGAGATGGAGTAATCAGTCCACTCAATCCGATCATATCTACCTTTTCTTCAATAGCACGCTGAACGATGGTTTCTGCAGGAACCATTACTCCTAAATCTACAATATCATAACCATTGCAGGCCATCACTACAGCTACAATGTTTTTTCCGATGTCGTGCACATCCCCCTTTACAGTTGCCAGTAGCACTTTACCTGCCGAAGCACTTCCTTCCACTTTTTCCGATTCAATGATCGGTTGCAAGATAGCTACGGCTTTCTTCATGGTGCGGGCAGTCTTCACAACCTGGGGAAGAAACATCTTACCGGCACCAAACAGTTCACCAACATGGTTCATTCCATCCATCAACGGCCCTTCAATTACATCGACAGCTTTATCATAAAGAGGCAATGCCTCTGCCAAGTCCTGTTCCAGAAAATCTCCAATTCCTTTCATCAAGGCATACTTCAAACGTTCCTGAACAGTTCCTTCTCTCCAGGCATCTTGCTTGACAGCCGGTTGTCCGGCAGTTTCGCTCATGTTTGCTTTCAGAGATTCCGCTAATTCAATAAGCCGTTCCGCCGCATCCGGACGACGGTTTAAGACAACATCTTCTATCTTTTCCAAGACATCAGCCGGAATATCAGTGTACAATACGGAAGTTCCCGGATTCACAATCCCCATATCCATTCCTTGCTGGATGGCATGATAAAGGAATACCGCATGCATGGCTTCACGGATATAATTGTTGCCACGGAAAGAGAAAGAAAGGTTGCTGACTCCTCCGCTGATGTGTGCACCGGGGAGATTTTTCTTTATCCAAGCGGTAGCTTCAATAAAATCTACAGCATAGTTATTATGTTCTTCAATCCCCGTAGCTACGGCAAGCACATTGGGGTCAAAAATAATATCGTGAGGATTAAAGCCGATTTTGTCAACCAAAAGACGGTAAGCCCGTTGACAAACTTCGATTTTACGGGCGGCTGTATCTGCCTGTCCTTTCTCGTCGAACGCCATGACCACAGCAGCGGCTCCATATTGCCGGATGATTCGGGCATGTTCAAGGAAAACTTCCTCTCCCTCTTTCAAAGAAATAGAATTGACGATTGATTTGCCCTGAAGACACTTCAGTCCGGCTTCAATAACTTCCCATTTGGAAGAATCAATCATAATCGGAACGCGGGCTATTTCGGGTTCGGACATGATAAGATTCAGGAAAGTAGTCATCTCTATCTTTGCATCCAACAATCCATCGTCCATATTGACGTCAATCACTAAAGCACCGTCCTCCACTTGTTGACGGGCGATAGAGAGAGCTTCATCGTATTTCTTTTCATTGATGAGACGAAGGAACTTGCGCGAACCGGCTACGTTGCAACGTTCGCCGACATTCACAAAGTTTATTTCCGGCTTCACTTCCAACAGTTCAAGTCCGGAGAGCCACATACAATCCGGCGCAGAGGCAGGAACGTGCGGTTTAGCTCCTTCTACAAGGGCGGGATATTCAGCAATATAGGCATCTGTCGTACCACAACAGCCACCAATAATATTGATTAATCCTTCTTCAACATATTCTTTCACTTCATGAGCCATATCCGCAGGTGTCTGGTCATACTTACCCAGACTATTCGGTAACCCGGCATTCGGATAGGCACTAATATAATAAGGTGCACGGGATGCCAGCTGTTCCAGGAACGGCTTCAACTGACGGGCACCGAATGAGCAATTCAAACCGACTGAAAAGATATTGGCATGTTGCACAGAAGCCAGAAATGCATCCAATGTTTGTCCGGACAATGTTCGTCCACCAATATCAGACACTGTTACAGATAACATGATCGGCACTTCTACGCCTGTCATTTTCATGGCTTGTTCGGCTGCAAAAATTGCAGCTTTGGCATTTAGGGTATCAAAGATTGTTTCAATCAGAATGGCGTCAACCCCACCTTCGAGCATTGCTTCCATTTGTTGCTGATAGGATGCAGCCAGTTCGTCGTAACTCAAAGCACGATAAGCCGGGTTGTTCACGTCCGGGCTCATAGAACAGGTTTTATTGGTAGGTCCTACGGAGCCGGCCACAAAACGTGGTTTATCGGGATTCTTGGCTGTATACTCGTCAGCAAGGTCACGAGCCAGTTTTACGGCTGCAAGATTCATCTCACGCACGTATTCTTCTACGTGGTAATCGGCCATAGAAACTGTGGTTGAACTAAATGTATTGGTCTCGATGATATCCGCACCCGCTTCCAGGTATTTACGATGAATATCCTGAATCACGTCGGGACGTGTCAGACACAACAAGTCATTATTCCCTTTCAGCTGTCCGGGAATATGCGCAAAGCGTTCACCACGAAAATCTTCTTCTTTGAGATTATATTGTTGAATCATTGTACCCATTGCTCCATCCAGAATAAGGATGCGCTCGGATACGATCTGAGAAATTGTCTTTTTCATTACCCTATCACATTAATACCTAATTACCACTCTGCCAACATTGCCAGACTTCTCGTAGTCCGGCGTTTTATCTTATAGCGTTTTATTTACCGCTTGAACATTCTTGCCATATCTCTACGGTCGTCTTTCTCCTTAATAGATTCCCGTTTATCATACTCTTTCTTACCTTTCGCCAAAGCTATGACCAGTTTCGCCAAACCTTTCTCATTGATAAACAAGCGTACAGGGACAATCGTAAAGCCGGGATTTTTCATCTCCCGCTGAAGTTTTTCCAATTCTTTTTTACTAAGCAACAACTTCCTCTCTCTACGTGCCGTATGATTATTGTACGATCCATAGAAATATTCGGCGATGTGCATATTCTTCACCCACAATTCGCCTTTCGTAAAATAACAAAACGTATCTACCAGACTGGCTTTTCCCAAACGAATGGATTTTATTTCCGTACCGGTCAACACAATACCTGCTGTGTAGGTATCTATCAGCTCGTAATCAAACGTGGCCCGTTTATTCTTTATATTTACAGAAGGTTGTTTCATCTTCACTCATTAATTAAGTATAGCCGTCAGTCTATTAAATACAATCTGTATCACCGTCGGACATAGTATTAACAATACAGACGACAAAAGGGTGTATTTTAATCGTTGTTTTTCTTCTACTCCCATCAATACAGGAACTCCCTCCCATACCACATAGACGATGTAGAACTGCAGCAACCAGGCAATAATTCTAAAATCAGGTAATAGTCCGGTTACTATCTGAAGCAGGAAAGGCACAACTAATGCATATCCTGCAAACTGTTGTGTCAATGGCATATTGCTATGCATGCCAAACATTCTTGTTCCCATTTCATTCATGGCATAAGCTGCCAGAAAATAACCACCGAACAGGGCTACAGCTACGGCACAACAGTTGGTCATAGCTATCTGGAAACTTTGCGGACCTCCCCATCCATTCGTCAATAATGAACCGACGAACACGGACAGACCGCATAAACCAATCATAGGATAGACAAAAGTCATATATACTTTTCGCCTATCCTCTTCCATAGAAATTTCCTCCCAGGCCTTCGCCGGAGAGGAAATCAATTTCATTGCTATGTTAAATAGTTCTTTGTAGTTCAATGTTATTCTGTAAACGCGTATTGATATTCAACTGAAGTTTCTCCATTCTCGTCTTTCAATTCATCTTTAGAATTATTAGTTTCAGCTTTTAGCACCAAATACTGTGGCAATTTACCACTTGTTGCTGTTTTAAATGCATCAAGAGCAGTCATAATAGAATAAGCTCTATAAGCATATGTGAAGTTGGAACGAGTTACACTTTCCTCTCCATCCTCAACGCGGTGACTAATATATAAATTCAACTTAGTAGCATTACTTTCTATTTCGTCAGGCTTATAGTAAAGACAAAATGAATGTTTCTTTAATTCTGATTCTTCAACACTAGAGTTTGTAACCTTCACCCAATATGGCATTGTCAAAACAATCGTATTTTTATCATAATAAACCAAACTTGACTGTTGTTTATCCAATGTATAAAGAGGTTTATTAGGCTCCGTCTTTGTTGGCCTCAAACTTTCACCATCTTTAGGATCAATACAAAGTGGAGTAGATAACAGCGTTACTGGTATACTATTACTATTCGCTGATACCTGTGATTGGTCATATTGGCATGAAATTATATACATAGTCCCATCCAATAAACCTAATTCTGTAGTTGGAACCAACTTCGTAGTTGCATCTCCCATCAGAAATGATCCAAAATTATACTTAACAGGAACAGTCATCGTTACATTGTGGTTATCGTCTCCATTCATACATGAAGTAACCGACATCCCCATAACCACAGCCATCAAAGCCACCAAGAAAAATTTCATCTGTTTCATAAACATATTTTTTAGATTTTGCAAAGATATAAATTCTAATTCATAATTAATAAATGCAAGGACTTAAAAAATACTGCATCCATTACTTTATTATTTTTGCAAAAAGCTCTAAGTGATCGTCTACATAACTCGCAATCAATGCTGTAACTTGTTCTTCCATTTCCAAATAAGTCTCTTCCAGCTCATCGAAAGCTTCATATTGCTCATACATAGCCATAAATTCATCATCCGTCCGTTCCTTTTCCAAGTCTTTCCGATTGGCATCAAAGATTTTCTTAGCCTTATAAACTAATTTAGAGAATTCTTCTGCCCCCCATAAACGCATCACTTTCGCAAACGGATTATCAAAGATATATCCACCATAACCGTTCTGAATTAATTGGCAAAATCCACCAACCATTATTTCATCACGAAAAATCTGATATGCCAGCAAAGAATGTTGCTCACCAGTGAGCAAAGGCATTGTATCAGCAGTCAATTCACCACCAATCACTTCCTTATATTTATCAGTAAATACTTGGATAAATTCATCCATTCCTTCACCCGCAGCCTTCTGTAAAGCTGGCTCTAAAACTTCTATCATATCTTCATTCAATAATTTACGCAACAAAGCTACGAATTTTATTCTACTTCCCAACTAATTGCGAAATAAATAAAAACAGCTTTGTAATCAACTACACTCTTCATGTTCAAAATTGCACTTTCCTCTATCACCTATCACCGACATCATTCAAACCATTTATTCATCGTACTTTCAAGCGGTGATAGGTTAAAAAGCAACCTATCACCCGATCTATCACCTATCACCATGTCTCTGCCCTGATTTTGATTGACATTTTTTTCTTAGTCCTATATAGAACAGTACCCAACCATCCGTTATCTTTATGTTACACAGCCAGCAAAGTTATGTTTTACCTATACTAAAGTTCGATCATACTACCGACATTGTTAGCTTCCCACGCCCGTGGGAAGAATTCGTCACAGCCGTGAAGAGTTCCTACCACAGCCGTGGGAAGATCTCACCACGGCCGTGACGAATTAAAGATACCGATAGGCTAATCTATGTTTATCTACTCTTTATCCTAATCATCCCTACTTCTCTTTCTATCTTTCCTCACTTCATACGACTACCTCAATATAGACTTATTTAAACGTGTAATCGCATCCCCAAATAAACACCTATTAAATAAGGTATAAGCCAAATGAACCAAACTACAATACTGAAACGATTAAAATGCCTTTTTTCTATAGGCGTTCCCTTCACATAAGTCCATATCGCCCATAAAGCATGTACAAACATCAGAAGAATAGCAATAGTTCCCGTCAGCGTATGAATTTCGTCATGTAGATGAGTCAGTTCAGCAATGTGCTCCATCAGACTTGTGCCAACCGTATCGGCAAGCAAACCGAGAAGGAAGAAAATAATATGCCAAAACTTCAATTTCTTTTGAAGACGTTCGCCCCAAACACCTATCGTATAAAAAATAAGCGCAGATGAAATAACGCAAATTGCCGCTATTAAATAATGTATGTCTACTTGATTCAGTTCCATAAATTTTCGTTTTCTAATAACAACAAAGCAAAGAATAGATAGTTCTCCCAGCTTCAATCTTTCACAAATGCAATCCCGACTTTACAAACGAAGAAAAAACGCAAACAGATTTGTCTCTTTTCACAAAAAAGTAATAAAAGGCGATTTGCAGAAACAAATAAATCGACTACCTTTGTGGGCGATTTAGAGAATCGTGACTACGTATTTTTAATTATATTACTTAAAAAAAGAGCTAAGACAGGAGGAAATAAGGTTAGATGAGTTAAAAGCGAAAGTAGATACAAATAGTTCTATAAGAGAAATAGAAGAAAAAGCGAAAGAAGAGCTTAATATGGATTATCTTAAGAAAAACCAAATTAGATATATCGAAGTAGAGAATTAAAAAAGGAGGGGGAAACTTGAAAAAGATAAAACGAATGAGTAAGAAAAGATTAGTGCTTGTTCTTATACTAGCATGTGGTTTATTTTTTGCACTTACGTTTAGAACTGGATATCTTCAAATTATAAAAGGGGATTGGTTAAGTACTAAGGCTATTGATCAACAAACAAGGGAAATACCTATAGAACCTAAGAGAGGAACTATATATGATAGAAATATGAAAGAAATAGCTGTAAGTATTACAAAATATACAGTATGGTGTAAACCAGTAGAAGTAAAAGATAAAGAAGCTGCAGCAAAGCAAGTAGCTGAAATATTAGGGAAAGAATATGACGACGTATACAAATCAATATCAAAAAAGAACATGGCATTAGTAAAAGTACAGAGATGGATAGATGATGAAAAAGCAAGTAAAATAAGAGAGGCTAAAATATCTGGAATATGGGTAGCTGAAGATAATCAGAGATATTATCCATATGGAAACTTTGCAGCGTATGTTTTAGGTCATACATCAGCAGATTCACAAGGTATAGCTGGAGTTGAGATGCAATATGATAAGCATTTAAAAGGAACAGCGGGAAAACTTATTGTAAGTACTGATGCATCAGGTAGAGAGATTCCACAAGGTTTAGAAAAATATTATGAGCCAGTACAAGGAAATGGTTTAATATTAACTATTGATGAGGTTATACAGCACTATACTGAAAAGGCGGTTCAGAAGGCATACGAATTAAATAATGCAAAAAGGGTAACAGTTGTAGCTATGGATCCTAAAACAGGTGATATATTATCTATGGCATCAAAGCCTGATTATGATCCAAATGATTCTAGAACTCCGATATATCCATACTACCAAGAAGAATTAGATAAATATGATGAAAAAGATAAGATAAAAGGATATTATCAAATGTGGAGAAATCCAGCTGTAAGTGATACATATGAGCCAGGTTCTACATTCAAGTTGATAACATCTTCAGCAGGTATTGAAGAAGGTGTTGTTAAAGAAAGTGATAAATTTACTTGTACAGGAAGTTTAACTATAGGTGGAAGAAGAATCAAATGTTGGAGACACTACAGACCACATGGTGAACAAACATTTGCAGAAGGTGTACAAAACTCTTGTAACCCTGTATTTATGACTGTAGCAGAACGATTAGGTGTAGCTAAAATGTATGATTACATAGAGGCTTTTGGACTTACAAGTAAGACTAATATAGATTTAGTCGGTGAGGCAAATAGTATACTATATAAAGAAAAGGATGTAGGTCCTGTAGAACTTGCAACTATTTCTTTTGGTCAATCTATATCAGTAACACCAATGCAGCTTATAAGAGCAATTTCTACAATAGCAAATGATGGAAAAATGATGCAGCCAAGAGTAGTAAAAGGATATACTGATAATAAGGGTAATGTAATAGAAGAAATCGAACCTAAAATGATAAGACAGGTAGTTTCAGAAGATACAGCTGATAGAATGATGAAAATAGCAGAATCAGTTGTTAGTAAAGGTGGAGGTCATGCAGCATATATACCAGGATATAGAATAGGTGGAAAGACTGGTACTGCTCAAAAAGTTGTAGATGGTAGATATGCTCAAGGTAAATACATATGTTCATTTATGGGAATAGCACCAACAGATGATCCACAAATAGTAGTTCTTGCAATAGTAGATGAACCAACTGGTGTAAGTGCATTTGGTAGTACAACAGCAGGACCTATAATTAAGGAAATTATGAATGAAGTGTTACCATATTTAGGTGTAGAACCAGTATACACTGAAGAAGAAAAGAAAGAACTACAAAAAAATCAAGTGGTAGTGCCAGATATAAGAAATTTAGCTATAGAAGATGCAGTTAAAATATTAGAAGAAAGTAATCTAAAAGCTAACTTGGATCCAGATATAGAAATTCCAGAAGGCTCAAAAGTAGTAGATATGTTCCCTAAACCAGGAGTTAAAGTAGATGAAAACTCAAGCATAATGCTCTATTTTAACAACTAAAAGTAACATATAGTTAGAAATACCTTCAAAA